>OCVV011356545.1_pt1 | contig 26942 bp, 22 predicted proteins | sample 1539721 | NCBI WGS metagenome assembly OCVV01 (sample SAMN02144230, study PRJEB22623) | gut metagenome | biome: sheep rumen | host: Ovis aries | place: New Zealand | reverse complement strand
TTTTCTATTGTTTCATATATTATTTTTTCCATTTTTCATCACCTTCTTTATTATACCACATTCTTTTCTATTTTACAACTGTAATAGTAACTGTGCTTTCTTTTTTGTAATATATCCAAGTACCAATTATTTCTTCATTCAAATCAGAACCACAAGCCGAAAAACCGCCCATTATAGCGCACGCACACAAAACAGATAAAAATTTTCTCATAGTATTACCTCCTGAATCTCGGATAAATTGTTTTTTCTGTCAAATATTATTGTACCACAGTATTATGAAAAAGTCAAGTATTAATTTACAATGGTATATAGAAATTTGACAAGGAGGTAAACCATGTTCTACGAAAGAATAAAAGAATTGAGATTATCGCTTGGTATCAATCAGGTACAGTTCGGTAAAAAATTAAATGTCAGCAAACAGTGCATAAGTAACTGGGAAAGCGGCTATATACAGCCCTCAATTGATATGCTCATACGCATTGCGGAAACTTTTTCGATAAGTGCGGACTATCTTCTCGGACTGAATGACAAACTGACAATTGACGTAAGCGGACTGACAAATGAGCAGATACTTCACATTCAGGCAGTAATAAACGACTTAAAAAAGGCATAAAAAAACAGCCGCTTTATAAGCGGCTGCTGCATTTATGGAAGTTGAAAATCATTGACATTTCCTATCGCTGAAGTGAGTGCGGTAAAGCTGTTGTAACTTGAGCCTGATGCTTTGAGTGTGACAGGATATGCGCCTATATAGCGGTCAGTTGAATTTCTGCTTGTTGCGACTGACTTCACCTTATAATTTTCATCAACATAGACAATATAAGCGATATCGTCATCTAAAATTCTGTTGATACTTCTTCCGAACATTCTGTCCTGTTCATCGAAACCGCCGACAAAACTTCCGCTTGCATCGACTTTTCCGCCTGTACTGCCGTCCCAATAGTAATAGAAGCCGCCTGTACCCATATAAGCGTCACCGTGGGTGCGTTCATAGGACATCATTTCGGTAGCGGCAGTCTGAGCGGCATTGAAAACGGTTTTAGCCTTTTTATCGAGACTTCTTGTGCGGCTTCTTTGGAGCATGGAAACCCACGCAAGGGAAACCATAGCGGTAAGGATACCGATTATTGCGAGTGCTATAATTAACTCAATTAAAGTAAAGCCTTTTTTCTTCATAAAAAACGCCTCCATAACAATTTATATTTACATTATAACAAATAATTCATAAATTGTCAATAAAAAGTATTCGTATTTTTTCACAAAATTTTCAGAAAATTTTGTGCAGTCAACCGAGTATTTCGAGGGCTTTCTGTAACTGGATATCTTTATCAGTGCCGATAATATTTTCATCGTAATCCATTTGAACTTCAATATCGGGGGCTATGCCTTTGCCATGCCAGCAATCCCAGTCACCGACAGTAAAATATCCATCTGTATAGCGCAGATACCCGCCCTTGAAAGCTGCACTTGACTGAAATATACCTTTTCCGAAAGTATTTGTTCCAATTATAGTAGTATCAGCGTTTTGTTTTAACAAGCCCGTTAAAGTTTCAGCGGCACTTGCAGTTTTTCCGTTAGTCAGTATAACAATGGGTACTTTTATATCCGAATCTTCGTCTTTCATATAAACAGTGTGTTCATCACCGAGGTAATAATGTTCAGTAGTATATCCCTCGCTCAGAAACATATCAGCAATACTTGTACTCACATAAGTGTGACCTCCACCGTTGTTTCTCAAATCCAGAATCACAGAATCAAATTTATTTTTTTCAAGCTGTTCTTTAACAGCTGAATCAGTAAATCCACCGATACTTTTTATTGACAAATACAGGGTATCACCGATTTTCTCAGACGAAACAAAGTTAAAAGAACTGCTGTCAACGTTTTTTCTTTTAAAGTTTACATTTACAATCTTGCCCTTTCTGTCAATTTCAAGACTGCACTCAGTATCATTCTTGCCTGAGATTTTTTTTGCAGTTTCATATCCGTTTTCTGAAACAGAAACACCGTCTATTGATTTGATTATATCGTTTTTCATAAGTCCCTGCTGTTCTGCCCATGAATCTTTGAGAACCTCCGAGAACACAAGATTATCATTTTCATCAAAGTTCAACTGAAAACCGCTGCCGAGAGCAGTTGGTGCATTATTGACAAGTTCAATTATATATTCGCCCGAATCATAACTGCTTTTTGAATATTTTGTATACTTATCATATCTGAGTTCAAGATACTTATTTACAAGCGAGTAATCGTTTTCATCAATTTCTTTTGGTTGTATGCCGTTTTCCTGCAAATAGCCGTCTATTTCAAAGGCAATATTCATATTTTCAGATAATTTGATTGCATCTTTATTCGGCAGATAGACAGACAGCGCACCGATACCAATACAGGCAATCATTGAAAAGAAAAAAGCACAGGTTTTCGCATTGATTTTCATATTTCCTCCACAAAAAATAAACCCCTCCACGAAGGAGGGATTTATAAAATTAGCCGTAATAATCAAACAAAAATTCAATTAGTCAAGCTTAGCTGTATCTGTTGCGCTCTTGTTGTACTTTACCTTAGCTGCCTCGAGAACAGAACCAAGTGATGCATCTGAAGGATAATCCTTGTTTGTGTAAGCGATAGGAGAAGAACCATAGTAAGCACCGCTCTTAGCAGCACATACGCAAGCTGTACCATTCTTAACGATTACAGAGAACTTAGCTGTGTCAGCACCTTCAAAGTAGGGCTTCATGTACTCTACGAGAGTGTTTGTGTCAAATTCAGCGTCATCAGCTTCTCCGGGTCCCATTGTCTGCTGAGCAGTAGGAATATCAATACCAGCTTCGTCCATTTCTTCGAGAGCTGAGTTAGCAGCCTTCATGATTGTAGCAGCAGCGGAGTTAGCTGACTGGATTTTCGACTTCTTAACGTAGCCGAGCATTGAGGGAACGAGGATTGCTGCGAGGACACCGATGATAGCGATAACAACGATGAGCTCAATAAGTGTAAAACCTTTCTTTGTAGTTTTCATAAGAGAAAACCTCCTTTATAAAATTTTGCCCTTCCGAGGGACTTTTATTCGGTCCTGGGTTTTTGTATTCCCCTTACCTTTACCGTGATTATAGTATACCACTTTATTCACAAAATGTCAACAGTTTTTTTGAAATTAATTCATTAAAAAGTGATTTTTTACATCGCCACGGTAAATAGCCACAAAAAAAATACCTTTTTCGTCAAACTGCACAACATTCTGTGAATAAAACAAAATATTTAATTTATTAATTGTAAATTCTCAAATTTTTATCCCATTTGTATAATTCCAACTACCCTTTGGAGAGGTTAAGCCCCTCTGATTACCCCTTGTATAGTTGCACAATAAAATTGATTCGCTTTTGTAAGTTTTATACAAGTCATACTTTTCAGAATCATGAGATTAAATTATCATAATTTAATCAGAATCCGCTTAAATGAGCTGCTTAAATTTTAAGTAAATTTCTATCGTTTATAATTTTAAAAAATTCAATTCTGAATTTTATAAAGAAATAAACAAAATCCCCCATGAACATCATGGGGGAAACTTTTTATTCTATACTGCTGAATGCGTCATCAATAATTTTCTTGTCGGGGGCTTTTGTGAAACTGCTCACAACAGGGACAATTATAAGGGAAATAATCATGGTGAAAGCACCTGCATTGATAGGCGAAAGAAGATTCAGCGGACAGCCCATATCAACAACAGCCTGTTTAACTCCGTCAAAAGCACTTATATTCATGCTGAAAAGCAGCATATGGAGGACAGTTATTCCGATACCTGTGCAGAAACTTGCTGCACAAGCCGCAGGAGTAGCTTTTTTCATGAAAAGACCATAAAGGAAAGGTCCGAGGAATGCGCCCGAAAGTGCGCCCCATGAGTATGACATAAGCGTTGAAATAGAGGCATTTTTATTGCAGGCGATTATTACGGATATTACAAGGAATACTCCGATAAATATTCGCATTACGGTCATTTGTTTTTTATCATCGAAATTTTTTACTCTTGGCTTTATGAGGTCATTTGTGAGCGTTGAACTTGATGTGAGAACGAGTGAGGAAAGTGTTGAAAGTGATGCTGAAAGAACAAGTACAACTACAAGACCTATGAGAAGATTCGGCAGAGCCTGATTCAGAAGCGCAGGAACCATAGTATCGAAAACGGGTTTTCCGTTTACAGTTTCGATGAAAGCCTTGTCTGTTACATTCGGGTCAAGAGTACAGTAAAGCCTTACAAATCCGCCCATGAAATATGAACCGCCTGCGACTACAAAGGCAAAGAGCGTTGAAATTACTGCACCTTTTTTGATAGCCTGTTCGTCTTTTATTGCATAGAATTTCTGAACCATCTGAGGAAGTCCCCATGTTCCGAGCGAAGTAAGAATTACAACTCCGAAAAGGTTAAGCGGGTCAGGACCGAAAAGCGTACCGAGTTTTCCGCTTTCATCGATATTTTTGAGCTGCTGGACAGCCTCCGAGAAACCGTTTTTCTTCTGGACTGTGAGTGCTACAACGGTAGCAATTCCGATAAGCATAATAATACCCTGAACGAAGTCATTGAGGGCAGTAGCCTTATATCCTCCGAGTGTGACATATACAGCCGAGAGCAGAGCCATTAATATAATTATAATAGTTGCGCCGTTTTCTCCGAGGTCAAAGACCATTCCGAAAAGTCTTGAAAGACCGTTATAAACCGATGCCGTATAAGGGATAAGGAAAACAAATACAATAACAGCCGAAACGGTTTTCAATTTTTTTGAATCGAAACGGTGTTCAAAGTATTCAGGCATAGTTTTTGCACCGAGGTGATTGGTCATAAGTCTTGTTCTTCTTCCGAGAACGAAAAAAGGGATAAGACTTCCGAGAATTGCATTTCCTATGCCGACCCATGAAGCGGAAATACCGTAGCTCCACCCGAACTGCCCTGCATATCCTATGAATACAACTGCTGAAAAGTAAGTAGTACCATATGAAAAAGCCGTAAGCCATGAGCCTACATTACGGCCTCCGAGCATGAAATCCGCTGTTGATTTGGTTTTTTTTGAGGTATAAAAGCCAATAGTTATCATTACTGCAACATAGATAAACAGAATGACAAAAGTTGCCGCTTTTGAACCCATAAACGTCACTCCTTTTTTTATGTAAACCTGTAAAGCTTTAAATGATTAAAGCAATAAAATAATTATACTATATCTGCAATAAAATGTCAACGGTTTTTTATTTATTTTGTTTTTTTAATAAAAATAAAAACCGCCCCTTTACGGAGCGGTTCGTATTTATTAAAGCTGGTTGAGATAGCGATAATATTCCTGTTTGTCCTGACATTTTTCAAGAGCATCTTTTTCGTTGATGACACCTGATTTTGTATATCTTGCAAGTTCCATATCGAGGCTCATCATGCCGTCCTGCTTACCTGTCTGGATAGCTGACTGGATAAGGTGAATCTTGTTGTCACGAATCTGTGCGGCGATAGCGTCTGTAACGTTAAGGATTTCCATAACGGCAACTCGTCCTGTGTTGTCTCTTTTGGGGATAAGGGTCTGGGAGATAACGCCTACGAGGTTATTTGCGAGCTGTGTACGAATCTGCTGCTGCTGGTGTTCGGGGTAAACGTCGATGATACGGTTGATAGTATCAGCGGCACTGGTTGTATGGAGGGTGGACATAACAAGGTGTCCTGTTTCGGCAGCGGTTACGGCAGCCTGAATAGTTTCAAAGTCACGCATTTCTCCTACGAGGATAACATCGGGGTCTTCACGGAGGGCGGCTCTGAGTGCGAGAGCGAAACTTCCTACATCATCACCGATTTCTCTCTGGTTTACCATACATCTTTTATGTTCATGAACATATTCGATAGGGTCTTCAACAGTGATGATATGTGCGCTCTTGTTGAGGTTTACATAGTCAATCATACCTGCGAGTGTAGTGGATTTACCTGAACCTGTCGGACCTGTAACGAGAACGAGTCCACGGGGGCGCATTGCGAAATCTTCGAGTATCTCAGGGAGATTGAGGTCACGGAGGGTAGGAATATCATTTCTGAGAAGACGTATAGCGATAGCGGGCTTGCCTTTCTGGAAGTAAACGTTTACACGGTGACGGTAACCGCTTCTTGTCTGGAAAGAAAAGTCGGTGTCAAGGTGCTGGTTTACATGGGTCTGCTGTGCATCATTGGTCATCTGGTTTACTATGCTGAGGATTTCCTCCTCGTCCATTTCGGGGTACTGTGAACGCATAGTTCTGAGCGAACCGTTAAGGCGTACAACGGGTGCGATACCATAAGTAAAATGAAGGTCAGAGCAGCCGAGAAGTCTTACTTCGTCGAGTATTCTGTTAATTTCAATAGCCATATTATATTCCTCCCAATATATAGATTATCAGCATTAAACTGTGAAAGTTGTTCTTACAACTTCATCAATTGAAGTCTTGCCCTGTATGCAAAGCTGTGCAGCGTTGTCACGAAGGAGCTTTGTACCGTTGGCTCTTGCGGCTTCTTCGATCTCTTCCTTGCCGCCGCCTGCTGCGATGATAGATGAAACCTTTGCGGTACAGTGGATAATTTCATGAATGGCAGTTCTTCCACGGTAGCCTGTGTTATTGCACATAGGGCAGCCGCCTGCATCGAAAATCTGTATAGAAGATTCAACGCCGAGGAGGTCATTTTCTTCTTCAGTAGTCATTCTGGGGACTTTACATTCGGGGCAGAGAACTTTTACAAGTCGCTGTGCTATAACACCGATAAGAGAAGTAGCAACCATATAGGGAGCAACACCCATATCTATAAGACGTACAACGGTAGATGCGGCATCATTTGTATGGAGTGTTGAAAGAACCAAGTGTCCTGTGATAGCGGCACGGATACCGATATCTGCGGTTTCCGAGTCACGCATTTCTCCGACCATTACGATATCAGGGTCCTGACGGAGAATAGAACGGAGGGCAGCGGCGAAAGTCATACCTGCCTTGGCATTAACCTGACACTGATTTATACCATCGATAGCTTTTTCGACAGGGTCTTCAACTGTGATAACGTTTACATTAGGTTTAGCGAGTTCACCGAGTGCGGCATAAAGGGTAGTTGTTTTACCTGAACCGGTAGGACCTGTAACGAGGATAACCCCGTGGGGAACTCTGAGCATTGATTCAAAGAGCTGGTAGTTATATTCCGACATACCGAGGTCGGTAATTTTACGCAGGGCGATTTGACCTGTTGAAAGAATACGGATAACTATTTTCTCGCCGTTTACCATAGGAAGTGAGGACACACGGACATCGAGTGTAGTGCCGTCAACGACCTGAGTGAAACGTCCGTCCTGCGGGATTCTCTTTTCGGCGATATTCATACCGCTGATAAGTTTGAGACGGGTAGCGAGTGCGCTGTGAACCGCACTTGATATATTCATAAGTTCAACGAGGTCACCGTTTACACGGATACGGATTCTCGTATAGGTTTTGAACGGCTCGATATGAATATCGGTAGCGTCTGCTCTGTAAGAGTTTTCTATGATAGTAGTAGCGAGCTTAACGATAGGTGCGCTTTCAACTCTGTCCTTGGATTCTTCGTCCTCAGCGCTTCCGAGGTCATTATTCATGGCAGCGATACTGTCAACAACGCTGTCAACATTCTGCATTGAATAATTCTTACCGATAGCCTTATTGATTGCACTTGTGGTAGCGAGTACAGGAACTGTATCCATACCTGTTGAAACCTTGATATCTTCAAGAACTATGAAGTTTACAGGGTCATTTGTAGCGACAGTAAGTCTTTTGCCTGTAATGGCAATAGCGATTACCGTATGTTTTCTTGCAAGAGCCTCAGGCACTTTCTGTACAGCCTCAGTATTGATTTCAATAGAATCGAGGTCAACATATTTTACTTTAAGTTTTCCTGCGAGTGACTTTGTGAAAGCGACTTCGGACATAAATCCAAGTTCAACAACAATGTCACCGAATTTTTTTGACCCGTTGGATTCTCTCTGAGCCTCAAGAACTTTCTGAAGCTGTTCCGGTGTGATTTGTCCCTGATTGACAAGGTAATCGCCAATTCTCTCGTTTCTCATAACATACCTCCGATATTCCAGAGCCTTATTAGTATTTTTTTGAACGGCTCTTAATTTATACTTGAAATTTCTTTAAATTATGCTATAATATTATTGTAATAAACGGCATAATGTTCTGTCTTGTGACAGGGAAAAATCCTGTCGTTTAATATAATCTTTATGAAAGGAGGATAAATACAATGTCTGAATTTGAAGGTATGCTTCACAGTGAATTTACCGACTTGCCTTTCAAAATAATGTTTCTTGCTGTCATATTCCTTTACGGCATATGCATAGGGAGCTTTCTCAATGTAGTCATACTCAGGCTGCCGAAACACGAATCCATACTCGGATTTTCGAGAACCAAAGAAGAAAAGGAAGAAGCCTCACACTGCATGACCTGCGGAGCAAAGATAAGACCCATAGACCTTATCCCTGTATTCAGCTGGATAATGCTCAAAGGAAAATGTCACAGCTGCGGAGCGAAGATATCCGCCCGCTATCCCATAGTTGAAAGTCTCAACGGCTTTCTCTATGTACTTACATTTATTGTTCTGGATATAAATGCTGAATCCATAATAACCTGTGTTCTCATGTCCCTGCTTATAATAGTGGGATTCATGGACTGGGACACAATGGAAATCGACATGATAATTGTCGGACTCATATTTCTGCTTGCTGTTCCGCTTGCGATATTCACGGACGAAATCCCGATAAAGCACAGGATAATAGGTGCGCTTGCAATAAGTATTCCGTTCTTTGTAATCGGTGAAGTGAGCCGTGGATTTATAAAGAAGAAATACGGTGAAGATTTCCGTGCGATAGAACTTGGCGACACGATACTGATGATTGCCGCAGGTGCGGTTCTCGGAACGCAGGCTGTTATCGTTTCAACATTACTTGGCATAATAATTGCCGCAGCCGCAGGCATACTTTACAAGAAAGTCACAGGCGAATCAAAATTTGCATTCGGACCGTTTCTTTCGATAGGAATTGCCATAGGCGCATTGTGGGGAAATGAGATAGCACAATGGTATCTCGGATTCTTTGCGGATAAACAGTAAATAAATTACAGGCAGCAGCACTTGACTGCTGCCTGTTTTTTTTATTTTATTCGAGGTCTGTTGCGTATGAATAGATGAAATAAATATCATCACTGAAATTTACGTCATAATCTCCCGAAGGATTGGAGTTCCACGGGAAAGCATAGAATCCTTTTACAGAAGTTCTGTCAGCCTCAGAGGGGATAGGGGTTGCGTGTTCATTACCCCATGTAATTATCTGAGGTATAGGAGTACTCATAGCGTCCATAGCGGAGGTATTTACATAATTTCTGCCGATAACCTTACCGTTATGGTAGTTGATGTTTATGAGGGGGATATTTGCAACGGAAATCTGTGAAGGATTTCTGAAACGTCTGTAACCTGCGCTGTCATCGACAGCACCTGTATTGAGTATAATTGAAACAGCGAGGTCATTATAGTCCTTGATAACGGCTTTTTCACCGTTTTTCTGTTCGGGAACGGCTTTATAGGTTTCTGTCCCGCTGCCGCCGTCACCCTCAAGGTCATAAGCACCGAGAGCATAGCTGAATGAATAATCCTTTGCATCATATGCATTGAAATAAGCTTCATTTATTGCAAGTTCTTCTGAAGTTCTTGATACTTCGCTGATACCTGAGGGAGAATCATATGCACCGCTGTAAGAGTCAAATGTATACGACCTGAGAGTTACCTGACCTGCCTTGAAAGTTCCGTCATCATGGTTTACAAGGCGCAGTACATTTACAATGCCTCTCATAGGTCTTATGTCAAATTCTGAACTGCCTGAACCGCTGTAAGTTACAGTTCCAAAATAGTTCTCGTCAAAGAAGTCATAAACGGCATCATCGAGGTCATCGAGTTCAACAGTAGTAACTGCACCGCTGACAGGCGGATGGCGCATACTTATAAATGATGCCGAACCGAACTGACTTTCAGGCACTACCCACAAAGCATCTGCATATTCAAGCTGAGCCTGCAAATATGAGCGTATATTGTCGGTATATCCGTAAGTCTTTTCAGAGTTGGCAGTATTGTTCATAATCTTTATAGCGGGCTGTGATACCTTCATAACTGCGAGCATGAGTATCGAAACGATAGCCATAACGATTATAAGTTCAATGAGCGTAAAACCCTTGAGGGCTTTTTTCTTCTCGTTTTCCATATCACTGCCTCCCCATCAGTTTGACCATGCTACAATCTTCATTTTATCATCAAGACTGTTGCCGTCGGGGTCGATGTTATCGACTCTGCTGTCATAGATGAAGCTTATATCGGAGCGGCCGTTCGCCTGAGATTTCTTTGCAGTAATTTCCGTATCGGAATATCCTTCGGAACGGAGTGACTCGTCATAAACTTTCTCTGTATCGTATATTGTTACTTCAAATGTTTCAGAGGGGTCATTGTAACTTGTGGGAGTATCCCTGAGACCGTTTTCGGGGTGGTCGGGGTCTATATACTCATAGAATGAGCCGCTTCTGTCAGACATAGTGATAACTATTTCAGCCTTCTGACTGTCGAGGCATTCATCTCCTGAGCCGTCAGCTTTTTTATACTTTACATTTTTTGAAGATGCGTAGTGGGTTTCCTCAACGACCTTATCCTTGAGAGTTCTTGTAGCCTTTGAGGTATTGTCAACATATGCCCCGTAGCCGAGGAGAATTGCCGAGAGCATAGCGAATACTGCGAGTGCAACGAGTACTTCAACGAGGGTCATGCCTTTGAGACTTTTTTTATTATTTTTCATAAGACATACCTCCTTAATATTCTGCGAAATAGCTCAACTCGTAGTCACCGAGAGCGGTTTTGAGTGTGGAAGAATCGCTGTCATCGCCTGCGAGAGTGTAAGCGATTCTAAAGTTATTCTGATTTTCAAATTTTTTGAAAAGGGCATTTCCTATCCATGATGTAACCATATCTTCTTCAGTTGTATATTTTCCTACATAGTCAATCTTCATTATATTATCACTACCATCTGCTTTAAGAGTAGTTTTAGGAGCTCTTGCTGCACCGCATATCGTACCTCCGTTATACAAATGTACCATTGATCCTTCTGCACCATACCATTCAATGTTCATCTTGTCTGTCCAGTTCACTGTACAGCCATCAGTAATATTGTCAGGTCTTATATGTGATTTCTCGCATTTAAATTCACCCTCTACAAAGAATTTTACAGAACCTGTTGCACTACTGTCTACAACTATTTCTTTCTCTGATCCAAATGTACAATTTCTAAGGATAACCCATATATCATTTGCACCTTGTTCAATTCTTATATTATGATCTAAAGAACCCTGTATAACACAACTTTCGGTTATGACATTGGGAACATTTCCGTTGTATGTATGAGCCGCATCTGGAGTTTCAGGGCAGGCTGTTATATATGTGGGAGTATCTCCGTTAGGAAGCATACCTACCTTTTTCTGCATATCGGTTATATTTTTTACAATCTGAGTATTGGAGTCACATGTAACAACAACCGTTGGATTTCCTTCAGAATCAAGACAAGTGTAATCGAGAGAAGTATCACCGTAAATTTTCTCACGCTTCATATTTTCGGGGTAGATTTCGCCTGTTGCAGGTGCTATACCTGAGAGTGTCATTGCAACGCTTGAATCAACCTTATTGCCTGAACCGTCAAAGAAACTTACAGTTTCGGTAGTTATATGGTCTTCCGGAGGGGTAAGGGGATTTCCGCTTGAATCGACTTCAACCCATACTTCCTCAACTGCGTTGCCCATATTCCATGAATCAACTTTATTACCAGATGAATCATAAGCCGTAAAAGCCTGTGATGTAAGAGTTTCTGTTTCATTTCCGTGGGAATCTGTCTCTAAATAATATCCATTAGAATAATGACCTACTGGTGTATATTCTCCGTACTCATTTCCAAACTTATCTTTATATTTAGTTTCAATCCAGTAAGTATGATCAATAATTACTTCCTCAAAATCGTAATGGTTGTTGTTATAGACGGTATATCCGGGTTTTGCAACGCCCATTCTTGCATTATCCTGTTTTGTATAGCCGGGGTTAAGTTCTATTGTAGGATTTATGTCGGAACCGTGTACTTTGATATTGCTGTTCTTTACAAGTTTGTTTGCCTCAAGTGAAGTACCTACTTCCAAATTATCATCTACCTTGAGTGTGCCACCAACAGTAAGACTTCCGTCTATTACAGTTTTCTGGCTTATTGTAAGGTTTCCTTTTACTCTCACATCTCCGCCTATATGAGTTCCACCAATTTTAAGATTTCCATTACAGAAAATACTTCCACCATTGGATGCAAAAGGATTCTGTGCTGTACCTGTAACTACCGAGTTAGCCCAGCTGATTAGTTTTCCGTTTTCGTAACCAGTACTTGTCAGCACATTATCGCCTCCGTCATCCATAAGATACAGGTCAACTCCGGGAAAATCAAACGAAACTGTTTTTGGAATGTTAATAGTACCTGCAAACATATTAAAAGGGCTGTCTTGGTTGTTCACAATCTTACCCTGACTTTCAAAGCTTAATTTTCCATCAACATACAGATAGGGTATTTCTTTTTGTTCAGGAGTAGTACTCGCAGGAGCATAGTCAACAATTATCCAGTTATCATTCTGAACTCTATAATTTCCCGTAACAACCATGCCAAAATCATTTGAATTAACATGAATTCTTGTTTGTCCGGGCGAATAAAGATCTCCGTTAATAAATGTCATATAGGTGTTTAAATCTACTGTATTATTAATTGAATACTCATGAGATGCATCAGTATTTTCGAGACCTATAACAAGCGCACCAGAGTAATTTTGACCATCTGTTGGAGGTAATTCAGAACCACCGACAGTCTGGAGACCTTCAATTGACTCGCTTACAGAATTCTGTATAGGTTTAGCAGTCATATAGAGGGAAACTGTCTTTTCGTCCTTACTGCCGAGTCTTGCGGTAGCAGTAATTCTGTATCTGTCGGGCTGGAACCATACGGGGTCCTCATCAACTTTTTTCTTGCCGAAAACGTATTCATCTGCGGCACCGAGGTTTTCAACCTTGATTCTGTTTGGAACCCAGCCGTCAGCCTCCTGTTCGGCAGGGAAAACGTTATCGACATCATAGAAGCCGATTCTGCCTATTGAAGTATTGTTTATTACTACATTCGGATAAGCAGCACCGCTTAACTGTTGTACAGCAGCCATCATAGTAGGAGGAATATCGTTGCCGTCCTCATCTTTCCTGGCTTCGAGAGCAGTTGTAAACGCTTTGATAGCTGCCTGTGCGGTATATTCTGCCTGAGTAGTTGCATAGGTTTTATGCGCACGGTTATTAGCCGCACTTGCGAGAACCAATGTCGTACCCATAAAGATTATGAGCAGAGCCATTGTGGCAACAACGGCAAGCAGAACGGTACCTTTTAATTTTCTATTCTTTTCCGTTTTCATTTTCTGACCGCCTTTCTAAGGTATATATCTCTTTTACCTACAGCGTGAACAAACTTAATCTGCTTCTGTGTCCGGTTTTGCCATTTCATATACTGAGTAGAATGATACGATGAAATCTACTTCTGTCTCGCCTTCGCCCTCAGCTACTGTATCGTCCATGAGTTCACCGAAACTGTAATCCTGGAACTTAACTGAGCTTATAATTCTTGTATCGCCTATGTCTTCGATAGCCTTCATATATGCCCATATATTTTCTCTTGTACCCTGTACCTTTACAGCGTACTGAGTGCCGACAACTTCCTCTTCGGTTCTTTCGGAGAGAGAATTGCTTTCTGCGCTTAATTGGTCAAAAGCAGTCTGAGCGTCGCCGTTGAGGTCAGAAGCTGCAAAGAGGTCTTCTGAAAGAACTTCGGGAGTGAAGTAATAATATTTAAGTACCTGTGAATTGAGTTCCTCAAGCTGGAGGTCAAGGATTTTAACTTCGCTTTCATCAGCATATTCTCTCATATACTGGTCGAGCATATATGTATCGTTTATTTCTTCCATAGGAACGAAATCTTCTGCGAGTTTGTTTGTTTCCTGATAAGTTGCGTCTATTTTCTTTTTGAGTGGTTCAATCTGGTCAATTTTGTCCTGAACTTCCTGCTGTTCAGTGCGTTTGGTTTCTCTGAGTGCGGTATCGTCTTCGATATCCTGAGACTTAGGCTTTACAAGTCCGACAAATCCTGCTATGAGGATAATCACGGCGAGGAGAATACCAAGAATAACCTTTTCTCTGTAATTCAGTTTCATTTCAATCAGCCTCCCTTATTATTCCTTTGCAGGTGCATCAGCATCTTCTGCACCGGATTCTTCCTCATGATATGCGCTCTTATTGACTTTAAGGGCAACAGTAACATCGAAGGTAACTTTTTCGGATTCTTCAACAGTAACTCTTGATGAAGATGATTCTTCCCCTTCCTCTTCCTCATCATCGCCGCTTCTTGCGCCGGGGATTTCTGTTGTAATTGTTGAAATTGAAAGCTTATATCCTTCATAAGCGGCATTTTCAAAAAATCCGCCATTTTCGGTAACTGACTTGTCGAGGAGATTTTCAACGTAGTCACCGGGGAGTTTCTGAGCCATATCTTCTGTGCCGTCGCAGCTTACGGTAAATTTAAGTATACCTTCAGTATAATCAGGGCTTAAAACCATAGCATCTTCAACACCGAGTTCATCTGCTGTTTTTTCGAGGGTATTTTCGAGAGCCTCATAAACCTCTCCGTCAATAACGGGCTGTGAGTAGAAAGCGTCATGGGCGTTTACTACCATTGTATTGTATGAGTCAACTTTTTCCTGAATACCGAGGAGTTTTTCCTGATGTGCGAGTTTCTTCTTAGTTTCGGGGTCATCGAGAAATTCCTGAATTTCGTCGATATCGCTCTGGATAGCGGCATCTCTTATTGACTGCACTCCCCATGCTGCGCCTACGATAATAGCGGCAACAGCGACTGCACCGAGCATAAGACCGTTTCCTGCGTTATCATTTCTTACCTTGTTTTTAATGGCAACACCGAGTTCGGTTTCGAGGAGGTTAATTTTTTCTGTATCCTTGTTTCTCTTGAACATAGCACCGATAGCGTTTGCGTACAGTGAAAATTCAAGATTTTCGTGGCCGTGTATCTGGGGCGGAACATTGATAAGGCTTGTATTGAGGTCGAGCTTTTCGAGTTCGTCCGTAAGTCTGACATATTCATGAGTATCACCGTAGAAGATTACATTTTCGATAGTTTCACCTGTGCTGCGGCTTCTGTGGAACTGGAGCATACGGAAGATATTTTCGTTTACAGCCTCGAAAACGTAGTCATCTGAACCGCCGTAGTCTGCGGCATCAATTGAAGCGAAACGTGAGAATGAAAGCTGACCGTCCTCATAGAGGTTGAGAGAGATGAAGTTGTTGTCTATCTGGACAGCGAGCAGGGGCATTTTTGATTTAATTTTTGTATCAGCGAGAAGAACCTTTGTGATACAGTTACAGCCTACCATTACCGACCTGAGAGAGATACCGAGGAGTTTGAAAACTTCTCTGTAACTGTTTACGATTTCATAGGGGCAGGCGGTAGCGAGTACCTTGTACACAGGTTCGCCCATATCGCTTTTTTCCTCTGCTTCTCCTACGATGACGTATGTAACGGAATAAGTATCATCGAGGTTAAGTTCAGCCTGCATCTGCTGTTTAACGGTTTTTGACAAATCCTGATTCTTTGATTTTGCAACATTCAGTTCCTTGAATATTGTAAGGTTTGAGGAGATGCTGACGATTGCCTCTTTGTCGGGCATTTTATTCTTTTTGAGAACGCCGTTTATGAGAGTGGCAACATTGGGAATATCCTTAACGTGACCGTTTACGATGAGTTCCTCTTCAATATTAAGGGTAGCAGCGGAGCTGATTTTTATTTTTCCGTTACTCTCAACGCCCTTAACAACTCGTATATTTCTATCGGTTATATCAAATGAAAGCATTTATTTTTTCCACCTTTCGTATTATTCGCCTTCGATGCTTTCCATTGAACCGTAGAGTGCGGGATAAATACCTACAACTACAAGACCAATGATAAGACCCATAAAGATAAGCATGATAGGCTCAACCAGACCTACAAGACGGGCAACGGCTGAGTCTGATTCTTCCTCATAGTAGTCGGAAGTTTTTTCGAGGATAGAGTCAAGCGCACCTGATTCTTCACCTACATATATAATGGAGCAGAACATACCCTCAAAGATTTCTGTTCTTGTGATAGCGTCCGAAAGGGTAGAACCCTGTTTTACCTCATCAATAACTTCCTCGAATTTCTGGTCAACGTAGGAGTTGCCGAGAACTGACGAAGCCTTTTCGAGACATTCAACCATAGGAATACCGCTTGAATAGAGTGAGGAGAGAGTTCTTGAAAAACGTCCTGTATATATTTTTGTAACGAGAGGTCCGAATCCGGGTCCCTTGATGATAAGGCGGTCGAATTTCAGACGGAAATCAGGAACTTTCATAGCGTACTTAAAGCCGAATACAAGTGCAACGATAACCGCAATGAGGATATACCATTTAGTTTTGAGGAAGTCACTGATAGCAGCGAGTACTTTTGTAAGTGCCGGCATTGTGTCGGGGTCCTCATACATTCCGATGAAGGTCGGCATGATGAAGGTAAAGAGGAAGATAACGATGACAACGCACAGTACAGCGAGAACCATAGGATAAGTCATGGCACTCTTTACAGTATTTTTTAGTTTGTTCTGTTTAGCGTAGTAGTCTGCCATACGCACCATGATAACGTCGAGAGAACCGCTTGATTCGCCTGCGCTTATCATTGAGATAAGGAAGTCGGGGAAAGAACCTGCGTGCAGTTCCATAGCAGAGGAGAAGGATTCACCTTTCTGAACGTTTTCGTAAACGTCCTGCCATATTGCCTTAGCTTTTTCGTTTTCCTGTTCTCTTGTCAGGATATCGATAGCCTTTACGAGGGTAAGACCTGACGTAAGCATGGCACTGAGCTGACGGCAGCAGAATGCGAGTTCCGTCATCTCGAATTTGTAGATAGATTTTGAGTTTTCTGAATCGTCTTCCTTATAGTCTTTAAGATACAAGCCTCTTTCCTTCATTTTCTGAAGAAATTCCTGCTCATTTTCGGCATTGGCCTTTCCTTTGACCTCTTTGCCCTTTGCATCTCTGGCGATGTAGGAATAACTTTTCATTGAGACCACCTCCATGATTTATTAAAATAAAGCCGTACAATTCACACTGCCTTAATAATAACAATTATAACATATTAAAAGATACTTTTCAATCGTTTTTTTGACATAAATAAATAGTTATTTTTTATTAATATTCACCAACTTTTATACGAGTTGTAATAAAAATGACCAAAAAGCACACATATATTTACAAAAAGCGATTTTCAAGGCAGAACAACGCACAGTATTCCCCGCAAAGCTGTACATTGTTGAACTTATACAAATATTATATCACAAAGAGTTCAAAATTGCAATAGAAGAATGAATATTTTAAGAAAATTTTATATAATTGTAAATTACAGCAAAAAATTTAACTCTCTTTTGGCAATTTTTACTTTAAAGCGGAAATAAAGGCAATTCATCTGACATACTTTTGGAAAAAGTCCGATTAAATATGAACAAATTGTAAACATTTTACTTTGCTATTGACAATTCACTTAAAAAAGTTATATACTTAATTTAGCACTCAGAGAGTGAGAGTGCTAATTTTCAAACGGAGATGTATTTTTATGGAAACAAAACAGTTTAAAGCAGAGTCCAAAAGACTTCTCGAAATGATGATTCATTCAATCTATACCCACAAGGAAATTTTCCTCAGAGAACTTATATCAAACGCAAGCGATGCCATAGACAAACTCTATTTCAAATCCCTCACAGATGACAGCGTAGGAATGAAAAAAGATGATTTCGCTATCTGGATTTCCACTGACAAGGACAGCCGTACCATTAAAATAACAGACAACGGCATAGGAATGACTGCCGAAGAACTCGAAAATAACCTCGGTACTATCGCAAACAGCGGTTCATTCAAATTCAAGAACGAAAACAAACTCGATGAAGACAACCAGATAATAGGACAGTTCGGTGTAGGATTCTATTCAGCATTCATGGTTGCAAAGAAAGTTACCGTAATATCAAAGGCTTTCGGCAGTGAAAAGGCTTACCGCTGGGAATCCGAAGGCGTTGACGGCTATACAATAACCGAAGATGAAAAGAAATCTGTCGGAACTGAAATTATCCTCGAACTCCTTGACGATACCGATGACGAAAAATACAGTGAATTTCTTGAACAGTACAGAATACAGTCACTCATCAGGAAATATTCCGACTATATCCGTTTCCCCATTAAAATGGAAGTAACCCACAGCCGTCCCAAGGAACAGACCGAAGAAGAAAAAGAAGCTAAAAAGCCCCTCGAATATGAGGACTATATCGAAGTTGAAACTCTCAACAGCATGGTTCCCCTCTGGAAAAAGAACAAGAACGAACTCAAAGAAGAAGACTATAAGCATTTCTATACCGAGAAATTCTATGACTACAATGAGCCTATAAGATATGCCCATGTAAAAAATGAGGGTATGCCTTCATACAATGCACTTTTATACATTCCTTCAAAAGCTCCTTTTGACTACTACACAAAGGAATATGAAAAGGGATTGCAGCTTTATTCAAACGGTGTGCTTATCATGGAAAAATGTGCAGACCTGCTCCCCGACTATTTCAGTTTTGTAAAAGGTCTTGTAGATTCCGAAGATTTATCGCTTAATATCTCCCGTGAGATACTCCAGCACGACAGACAGCTCAAAGCTATCGCAAAAAGCATCGAAAAGACCATAACAGCCGAACTCAAAAAAATGCTCAAAAATGACCGTGAAAAATATGAGGAATTTTGGAAAGCATTCGGCTTGCAGATTAAATTCGGAGTTTACAGCGATTTCGGAATTAATAAGGACAAGCTCCAAGATTTGCTTATGTTCACATCTTCAAATGAGAGCAAGCTCGTTACACTTGACGAATATGTGACAGCCATGAGGGAAGAACAGAAATACATCTACTACGCAACAGGCGAAAATATCGCAAGAATTGAACATCTCCCGCAGACTGAACTCTTAAAGGACAAAGGATACGAAATTCTCTACCTTACCGACAATGTAGATGAATTTGCAATAAAATCCCTTAATAAGTACAAGGACAAAGAATTTAAGAACGTTTCCGCTGATGACCTCGGTATCGAAGATACAGGCAAAAAGGAAGAAATAAAGGCTAAGGAAGAAGAAAATTCCGATATGCTCAAAAATCTTGCCTCTGCCCTTGACGGAAAAGTTGAAAAGGTTATCCTCTCCCAGAGACTTAAATCCCACCCCGTATGCCTTACCAGCGAGGGAGAAATTACCCTTGAAATGGAGAAAGTTCTCAATGCCATGCCCACAGACCAGAAAGTCCATGCAAAGAGAGTCCTTGAAATAAATCCCGAACACGAAATTTTCGGAAAGCTTAAAGCCATAAGCGAAAGCGGAGACAGCGAGAAACTTGCAAAATATGCAAAACTCCTCTATACTCAGGCACTTCTCATTGAAGGAATCAACATTGACGACCCTGTTGAATTTTCAAATCTTATCTGCGAACTCATGTAATTACAGCATAAAAAATATCTCTGTCATCGGCAGAGATATTTTTATTATTTAACTTTATATTTTAAGATTATTTTAAGAGAAAAGCTTTATTATTTATACATGGATTTAATCAATCCCCCAATTCCCCTCTTATTTTATATATCCCTCTCTGACCTGCATCTGATGCAGGTTTCTTTTTTTGCTTGATTAAGTATTATATTTATGCTATAATCTGTAAGAGGTGATTTGTATGAAGATATCAGAAGTTGAAATAAACTGCCGCAGAAGCTTTTCGCTCTTTGAAGATGCAAAAGAAGATATGATGCTTTATTTCTTCAAAACTCCCGTAATATATATGCTCAGCGGAAAAGAAATAAAATCCGAAAATATTTCCGTAATTTTATACAGCCCGAAAGTAAAAATAAATATACGCTCTCTCAACGGAACGAATATAAAATTTGATTATGTACGTTTCAGACTGACAGCAGCGGAAAGACATTATATGTCATCTAAAAATATAAATTTTGACATACCTATTATAATAGATGATGATTTTGTAATATCATCTGTATTCAAGAACATGAAAGCGGAATTTACAAAAAACAGAAAGTATCTGAACGAATTTCTTGAACTTTCCATGCGTATGATATTCATATGTCTCAGCGAGGCTGAACCTGCGGAGGGTGATGAAATATCCCCCAAAACAGATATACCAAAATATGCAAAACTAAAATCCCTGCGTGAACAGGTCTATGAAAATCCTCTCAGACCGTGGAATATTGAAACAATATGCAAAAGATTATGCATAAGCAGAACTTATTTTCACAGAATATATTCCGCCGCATTCGGAGTCACATTCAAACAGGACGTAATCGAAAGCAGACTTCTCATGGCATCTGATTTTCTTGTATCGACAGATTTGTCCATAAGCGAGATAGCTGAAAAATGCGGTTACGAAAGCGATTCATATTTTATGCAGCAGTTCCGCAGGCATAAAGGCTGTACCCCCACGCAGTACAGAAGAAAAGCCGAAAACGGTGATATAAATTTTTCCGAGGAGTGATACATTTTCCCCCTGCAATATTACTGTCCGAAAACTGTTTTCAGTACAGTTAATATTTTGTCGCTTACCTTGTCGGAATAGACTATTTCAGCAGTTTTATCGGGGCGGTTAGTGATGATATTGTCAACTCCGAGGGATATCATTTTTTCGATATCCGATTTTGTATCGACAGTCCAGACGAAAATTCTTTTTCCGTTATGGTGGGCATTGTTTACCACTGTATGATTCACAAAAATATAGTTCATACTCACAGCATCTATATATTTAAGCTGAGTAAAAGCTATTGTAGTGGCGACATTTGCAATAATACCCGTTTTGATGTCGGAATCTGCCTTTTTGACATATTTAAGGGCATTATAGGAAAATGATGTAACATAGCATGAATTTTCAATACCATATTCTTCAATCAGTTCAGCCGTTTTTTCAGCGGCAAGTTTTACGTTTCCGACATCTTTAATTTCGATGTTGAAATTTATGTCATTGCTGAAATTTTCAAAAACATCTGAAAGGAGGACTATTTTTGCATCAGCAAACTCATTATTTTTCCCGAACCAGCTTCCTGCGGAAAACTGCTGAAGTTCATCATATGTATAGTCGCTAATCTTACCTTTTCCGTCAGTAGTGCGTTCAATGGTCTTGTCATGGAAAACGACAAGCTGTGCATCTTTTGTAAGCTGTACATCGAGTTCGATATAATCTGCACCGCTGTCGAGGGCGGCTTCAAAGGCGTACATAGTATTTTCAGGTGCAGCTATTGAAAATCCTCTGTGAGCTGTAATTTTAGTTTTTGTGAGTATTCCCGAATTGAGATTTATATTTCCCTCATAGAGTGCTGAAAAATATGAAGTATTCAGACATATGCCGATAATTACGGCAACAGAAGCAAAAATAATTTTCTGCCTTTTATTCCATTTTTTGTGTCCCGTATCAGGGAGGATAATTTTTTCAAAAGGCGAAACGTCTTCAAAAAATCCCTCTGTTATTCTGAACATTATGACAGGAGCGGAAATAAATGCCGAAACTGATGAAAATATCCGCCCCTCATACTGCAATACTTTAAGAGATGATAAAAGTGCTTTCTGCGGTTTTGAAAATCCCTTTATCATGAGAAATATAATAAAGCTTATAATAAATGTAATTATTGCCGCAGCCGCAAACATGGCAACGCTCCAGAAAATTATTGAAACTGCGGTTTTGAATTTCTTTTTTGAAAGAATTTTTTTGCTTTGCTTTGTACAGTCTATGAAATTCCTGTCCGTAAGCACAAGAAAATGCAGACTGTAACAGCGGCTTACCATTACAGCCACGAAAATCATCTGTATAGCTATATATGCGGCTATTGCCACACTGCCGTCAAGGGAGCGGAATAATCTTTTCAGTGCAGGCATGAGCGGAGCTACAAATACACCCGATGAAATCGTAAACTGTGCCAGAGGCATATATATCATGAAAAGAAAAAATTTGAATATTCCCGTTCCCCTGAAAGCCTTTTTAAACGAACTCAGACCCGTCCTCAGCATTCCGTCAGAGGTCAGTTTTCCTCTGCTTTTGAATGCGGAAAAACAGCCTGCCAGTGCGGAAAGTTCAACAAATGAAAAGAATCCCATGCAGAAAAGCAGGATAAATATAAATACAATTGTTACAGGGTGTTTAAGGTAAACACTCATTCTTTCATCGGAAAGATATTTTATTCCCGATACTTTCATTGCAAGCTTTATCAGAAGTGCAAGAACAGGTGTTCCTATTGCCGTCAGGAGCAGGCGGTATATAAGTTCAAATCCCATAAAATGTGGAAAAGCACGGAAAAATGTGCTTAAAGAGCTGAAAAATTTCCTCATGTTCATCTCCGCTTCAACTATATTATACTATTAATAATAGTATATCTCCAAAATTATTTCCTGTCAACAATATTCCTGATTTTTCACATATCATCAAAAAATATAATTTTTATTTGATAAAAAATACTTGACAATTGTTTCTTGAAATGATATAATAATATCCGTAAGTTATGCTTGTGTAGCACAGTTGGTAGTGCAGCTCATTCGTAATGAGCAGGTCGCAGGTTCGAGTCCCGTCACAAGCTTTTCAGCCGTCTGATTTACGTCAGACGGTTTTTTGCATTACAATCCCGAATACCAGCATAACCGCAAACATCGAGAAATTGATTGCCGAAAACGTAAGCATATATCTGCCTGACTGAGCATTTTCCGATTTTCTGTAAAACTGATAGGATATAAGACTTGCAAGTGATGCGATAATAGTACCGAGTCCGCCTATATTCACGCCCAGCAGAAGTCTTGTTCCCTCATCTGTGAATCCCGAAAGCATTACCGCCGCAGGAACATTGCTTATTATCTGCGAAAGAAGTGCCGAAACCAATACTTCCCTTCCCGAAAGAACTCCCGAAAAGAAAGTGCTTACAGCCTCTATTCTTGCAATATTTCCCACAAATACAAAGAAACATACAAATGTAAACAAGAGTGCATAGTCTACTTTTACCAGAAGTTTTCTGTCGCATACCAGACCGACCATGACCGCCGCAATCAGACATATATAATCAGGTATGAATCTGAATACCGTCATAAGGCATACAGCAAACAATACTGCATATACAGCGGTATTTTTTATATTTATCTCGGAAATACTTCCCTCATGGGTACGGCATGAAGTTTTCGGCAATATAAAAGTAAAAAGAATCAGCAGTATAATTCCCAGTACACCTGCGGGCAGCATAGTTTTAACAAATTCATATGCTGTAAGGCGGTATGTATCGTATAAATAAAGATTCTGCGGATTTCCGACAGGTGTCAGCATACTTCCGAGATTTGCCGCCGCAGTTTCGAGTACGATTGTAACAATACGGGATTTTTCGTCCTTTATGTGTTCAAAGGTGAGAATTGTAAGCGGTACGAATGTTATAAGTGCAACGTCATTTGTCACAAGCATTGACGAGAAAAAACATATTATTATGAACATCAGGCATAATTTTCTTATATTTCCTGCTTTTTTCAGAATAATATCAGTAAGCCTTTCAAAAATTCCCGTACTTCTCAGACCTGCAACGGCAAGCATAAGCGAAAAAAGTTGTATAAGCACCGTCCTGTTGCAGTATCCTGCATATTCACCGTCAGGCGGTACAATGAACATAGTAATCACCGCTGCAATAAAAGCTATAACAAGAACAGGCTGTGCCTTGAAAAATAATTTTATTTTTTTAATCATATATCATATCTCCTTTTATTTGCCTATATGATGATAACGCAAATTCAGGCATTTGTCAATGAAAATATGAAAATTTTTGTAAATTATTCAGAATAATACTTGACAAATCAGAAAAAACAGTCTATAATTTTAAATGTGAATGTGTTGTGTCTTTCTCCCTGCAAGGGGACGACAGCGAAAATTATCATACAAACACATTTTTTTCATATTTCACATTTACGTTATATGAATCGTACATCACCCCTGACGGGGACGAAAGAAAAAAGGACGGGGTAATACCGTCCTTTTTTGTATTTATTTTCAGGAGGAAATTATGGACATTAAAAAAGCTTTTCTGAAACAGTTAGCTGTTTCAGAGGGAGAATATATTTCAGGCGCAGCCCTCGCACGAAATATGAACGTAAGCAGGAATGCCGTGTGGAAAACCGTCAAAAGTCTCGAAAATGACGGATTTCTGATAGAATCCGTCACTTCAAAAGGTTACAGACTTTCAGAACATAACAATAAACTCAATGAAGAAATAATAAAGTCCTTTGAAAAATCAGACAGAAATATTATCGTACTCAATGAAGTCGATTCAACAAACGACTATGCAAAAAAACTCGCCTCGCAAAATGCAGAAAACGGTACTGCCGTGATAGCTGACCGCCAGACCGCAGGAAAAGGCAGAATGGGCAGGAATTTTGTATCTCCCTCAGGCTGCGGAGTCTATATAAGCATAATAACAAGACCAAAATTCGGCATAGAAACCGCTTCCCTCATAACATCAGCCGCCGCCTGTGCAGTCGCAAACGCTGTTGAAAATCTCTGCGGTGAAAGAGTCAATGTAAAATGGGTAAATGATTTGTACATGAACGGCAAGAAAATATGCGGAATATTAACAGAAGCTTCAATGGGTCTTGAAATGAAATCCCTCGACTATGCCGTAATAGGCATAGGCGTAAATGTCAGAAAAAATTATGAATTTGATGACGAACTCCGTCAGAGGGCATCTTCAATTGAAGAATGTACAGGCAGAAAAATAGACCGCAACCGTCTTTGCGCTGAAATACTCCGCCAGACTGACATTTACCTCGAAAATATTGAAAGCCGTGAATATCTCAGGGAATACCGCAGGCGTGAAATTCTTACAGGTCACAAAATAACTGCAAATACGGGAAATACCTGCATAGAAGGTATTGCAGAAGGAATTGACGACAATGCAAATCTTATAGTAAGACTTTCAGACGGAAAAATTATGCATCTCGGCTCAGGGGAGGCTAATTTATGCCGTTTTGCGGAATAATATAGAGAAAGGAAATTTTATATGTTATTGTTTGTAAATGCCTGTACAAGAAAAAATTCAAGGACGAAAAGACTTGCAGACTGTCTGCTGAAAACGCTCGGCTTGCCTTATGAAGAATTAAAAATTACAGAATGTGAATTTGACAGAGCCGATGAAAATTTTCTCAGTAAAAGAGATGAAATTTTAAAACAAGGAGATTTTGAAAAGCTTAAATATGCAAAACAGTTTGCCGAAGCTGATAAAATTGTTATTGCCGCACCTTTCTGGGATTTATCATTTCCCGCTGTCCTGAAAACATATATTGAACAGATAAACGCTGTGGGAATAACTTTCAGATATACACCGCAGGGTATACCTGAGGGGCTGTGCAGGGCAGACAGACTTTATTATGTTACGACAATAGGAGGGGATTTTTTCCCTGAAATCTATGGTTTCGGCTATATAAAGGCTCTTGCGGAAAATTTCTACGGAATTAAAGACGTTGAACTGATTAAGGCATCAGGACTTGACATTGAAGGCGCAGATACAGAAAAGATACTGCTTGACTGCGAAAAGGATATTATCCGCAGATTTCAGCCGAATAAATAAAAAAGTCCCGAAACACTTTGGTTTCGGGACTGAATTTTTATTGATATAATTGTCAGCTGTTCATACCGATTTCGATAGCCTTGAAATTGTTGGGGATAAGCGCAGCCTTTTTGGGGGGAACAACTTTTTCGATAGCTTTCTTCATGGTATCGAGGGAGCATATTTCAGTTTCTTTGAGGAGTTTTCCGAGGAGGATAATATTTGAACCGCCCTTTAAAGCGTTATCGTCAGCGAGCTGCTGTGAGGGAATACCGAAAAGCTGTATATCAGTTCTGTCAGTAGCCGCCTCAATAAGGGTGCTGTCGAAAAATACTTTTCCGCCTGCACGGACTTCGGGTACGAATTTATCAAATGAGGGCTGATTCATAACAATGAGTATATCGGGAGTGAGTACGAGCGGAGAGCCTATCGGTTCATCAGAAATACATACGGAACAGTTACAAGTACCGCCACGCATTTCAGGACCGTAGGAGGGAAGCCATGAAAGCTCCTTATTGTCCATAAGACCGCAGTATGCGAGGATTTTTCCTGCGAAAAGGATACCCTGTCCGCCGAATCCTGCGAGAAGTATTTCAGTAGTAGCCATTATTCCTCTCCTCCTTCCTTTTTCGGGAATACTCCTTCTTCAACGTCCTTGTAAACGCCGAGAGGATAGTAAGGTATCATTTCGTCCTGAAGTCTCTTTATAGCCTCAATAGGAGTAAGACCCCAGTTTGTGGGACAGGTTGAGAGAACTTCGACTATTGAGAAGCCCTTGCCTGCTTTCTGGTTTTCAAAGGCTTTGCGGATAGCTTTTTTAGCGTTTCTGATATGTGGAACGCTGTCAACGGCAACTCTTTCCGCATAGGCAGTACCTGTAAGCTGTGAGAGCATTTCACAGACTTTAACGGGATAGCCTGCGAGTTCGGGACTTCTTCCGAAAGGAGTTGTCTGAGTTACCTGACCGGGGAGAGTGGTGGGAGCCATCTGACCGCCTGTCATGCCGTAGATAGTATTGTTTATGAAGATAACAACGATATTTTCGCCTCTTGTGGCAACGTGAACAGTTTCGGCAGTACCGATAGCGGCGAGGTCGCCGTCACCCTGATATGTAAATACAAACTTATCGGGATTG
>OCVV012829182.1_pt1 | contig 26968 bp, 22 predicted proteins | sample 1539721 | NCBI WGS metagenome assembly OCVV01 (sample SAMN02144230, study PRJEB22623) | gut metagenome | biome: sheep rumen | host: Ovis aries | place: New Zealand | reverse complement strand
CGGCGGGATAATGCAGGCGGAGTCACCGGAGTGGACACCGGCAAGTTCCACGTGTTCCATCACGGACGGGATGTAAACGTGTTCGCCGTCGGAGAGCGCGTCGGCTTCGCATTCGAGAGCGTTGTGGAGGAAGCGGTCGATGAGGAGCGGACGGTCCGGAGTCACGCCCACGGCCTTCGCCACGTATTCGCGGAGCATGTTTTCGTCGTAGATGACTTCCATGCCGCGGCCGCCAAGCACGAAGCTCGGGCGAATCATCACCGGATAGCCACCGATCTGCTTGACACAGGCGAGGGCTTCGTCGATGTTCGTGGCCATGCCGCTTTCCGGCATCGGGATGCCAAGCTGGTCCATCATCTTGCGGAACAGGTCGCGGTCTTCGGCGATGTCGATGGAATCGATGCTCGTACCGAGAATCTTCACGCCTTCGTCGGAAAGTGCGCGGGCGATGTTCAGCGGAGTCTGGCCACCGAACTGCACGATGACGCCAGCCGGCTTTTCCTTGTGGTAAATCTGGAGCACGTCTTCCAAAGAAACCGGTTCGAAGTACAGCTTGTCGCTGGTATCGTAGTCGGTAGAGACCGTTTCCGGGTTGCAGTTCACCATGATGGTTTCGTAACCCATTTCGCGGAGAGCCATGGCAGCGTGGCAGCAGCAGTAGTCGAATTCGATACCCTGACCGATTCTGTTCGGGCCACCGCCAAGGATCATGATCTTCTTCGCGTTCGAAGAAGCGGTAGATTCGTCCTTTGCATTGTAGGTGCTGTAATAGTAGTAGGTATCTTCCTTGCCGCTGACCGGAACCGCGCACCAGCCTTCGACCATGCCGAGCTCGATACGCTTCTTGCGCACGTCTTTTTCGCGGAGGCCGAGAATCTTGGCGATGTACTTATCGCTGAAGCCGTCCTTCTTCGCCTGGATGAGGAGTTCATCCTTCGGCATCATGCCCGGAGTCTTGAGCATTTCTTCTTCGAGCTGAACAAGTTCGCGCATCTGCTGCACGAAATAAGCCTTTTCGTAGGTGGCGGCGAAGATTTCTTCGTCGGTAGCGCCCTTGCGGAGAGCTTCGTACATCTGGAAGTGACGTTCGGAGCTTGCAGTGCGCATCATGTTCAAAAGTTCTTCCTTGGACTTCTTGTTGAAATCCTTGGCAAAGCCGAGGCCGGAGCGGCCGTTTTCGAGACCACGGATAGCCTTCTGGAGGGTTTCCTTGTAAGTCTTGCCGATAGCCATGACTTCACCCACAGCCTTCATCTGAGTGCCGAGAGCATCTTCAACGCCGCGGAACTTTTCGAAAGCCCAGCGTGCGAACTTGAGCACCACGTAGTCACCGCTCGGGGTGTACTTTTCAAGGCTTCCATCGCGCCAGTACGGAATCTGGTCGAGGGTCATGCCAGCAGCAAGCTTGGCGGAGACGAGAGCGATCGGGAAGCCGGTCGCCTTGGATGCGAGAGCGGAAGAGCGGGAAGTACGCGGGTTGATTTCGATGATCACCACGCGGCCGGTCTTCGGGTCGTGCGCGAACTGGACGTTCGTACCGCCAATCACGCCGATGGATTCCACAATCTTGAAGGCCTTTTCCTTCAATTCTTCTTCGAGCTTCTTGTCGATCGTCAGGAACGGAGCGGCGCAGAAAGAATCACCCGTATGGACGCCGACCGGGTCAATGTTTTCGATGAAGCAGACGGTGATCATCTGGTTCTTCGAGTCACGCACCACTTCGACTTCAAGTTCTTCCCAGCCGAGGATCGATTCTTCGATCAAGCACTGGTGCGTCATGGAAAGTTCAAGACCGTTGCCGCAGATGTTGCGGAGTTCTTCCACGTTGTAGCAGAAGCCGCCGCCTGCACCACCCATGGTGTAAGCCGGGCGAACGACCAGCGGGAAGCCGATTTCGGAAGCGATCTTTTCGGCTTCTTCCACCGTGTGGCAAATGCCGGAACGCGGAGTGTCGATACCGAGCTTCTGCATCGTTTCCTTGAAGATTTCACGGTCTTCGCCGCGTTCAATCGCGTCGAGGTTCACACCGATGACCTTCACGCCGTACTTATCGAGAACGCCAGCCTTGCTCAAGGCGCTAGCGAGGTTCAAACCGGTCTGACCGCCGAGGTTTGGAAGGAGTGCATCCGGACGTTCCTTGGCAATGATCTGTTCCAAGCGCTGAAGATTCAGCGGTTCGATATAGGTGGCATCTGCCATCACCGGGTCCGTCATGATCGTCGCCGGGTTCGAGTTCACGAGCACGACCTTGTAACCCTGTTCACGCAAGGCCTTGCAAGCCTGAGTGCCGGAATAGTCAAATTCGCAAGCCTGGCCAATCACAATCGGGCCAGAACCAATGATAAGAACCTTATCGATGCCTTCAATCTTCATATTTCTTGTCTCCGTTGAACTATTAATTAAACCTTTTACCTGTCATGACAGCGCAAAAAAAATGTCGAACCAAAAGGCCCGACATTCAAAAAACAACAATCAATGGTTTTGCAAATAGAAAAAATAGAGAGAACCGCGGCGATATGCTTGCCACAGGTGCACTTGTGCATGGTCTTCGTCATAGCGGTCATCTACTTTTCAATCTCGCAAAAGCTTAAACTTGGCACAATATAGACAAAAATGTGGGGATTTTAAATGGTAAAAATCCAATCTTTACAGTTTTGAGACTTCCTTACACAAAAAAAGCTCTCCGGGAAAGATCCCGGAAAGCTTCACAACTGAACTGTAATTCCGACTAGCGGACTACAATTCTCTTCATCAAGGAGTTCGAATGCGCCGTAACGCGGACCACGTACAGACCGTTTGCGACACCCTGGAGGGAAATCGAGCCCTTCACACCCAAGGCCTTGAATACCGGGCGGCCCTGCATATCAAAGAGTTCTACCTTCGCATCGTCTGCACCAGTGATATAAAGATTATGGTTGGCAAAACTCATTTCAAACGCCGCGCGAGAAGAAACCTTCTGCAAAGAAGAAAGGTCATCCGGGCATCCAACGGCAGCAATCTTCGCAATATAAATGCCAGAGCCATTGCTGTTGAAAGTGAGCGATGTCGGAGCCGCGGAAGAATCCCGCACCGTCTGCAAATCGACAGTCACATCGTTCCAAGCACCCACCGTTGCAGGGCGTCCATATTCCAAGCTTGTCCACGGAGGATTCACGCCGACATTCACATAGTTCAATTCACTTTTGCCGCGCATCGTAACGAGAAGGTTTTCGCACTTGGCAAGAACGCTCTTCGACACGGCATCATCCGGAAGCGTGTAAACCGCATGCTGATAACCGCAATCGCTCTGATCGCAACCGGCAAGGGGAACATCCATATAGCCCGTCACCCCATCCAAGGCTGTCGAAACAAAAACCGGACTTCCCGCTTCGACATCGCTTGACCAACTTCCACCGGCCGTCGCCCCTTCCGTTGTATAATCAACGATTACATAAGTCGCATTGCCGAACGAAGATCCGCTAGTCCAATCCACCGGGTCCACGCTGCCGGCAGCCGTCACGGTCGAAGCGTCATGCGCCTTGAGAGAGGCAACAAGACTATCGTAAGCCGGCTTTTTGGCAAAGCTCGAATCGAAAATCAAGCCGTTGTATTTGCCCTGATCCTTGAGCCAGCTGTACTTATCGCTAAAGCCCCAAATCACAAACGCTTCCATGTTTTCCGCTTCAAGGAAAAGGTCCATGAACTGGCGATACAGATGACCCTGGGCTTCATAATCCGCCTGCGAAATCGCCGTTCCCGAAGCAAAACCGATATCCAGTTCGGTAATCTGCATCGTAAGGCCCAGGCTTTTCAATTTAGCCGCAAACGTGCGCAGGTTTGCAGGAGTAGACGTGTGCGTATTCTGGATATGCGTCTGCGTGCCGATGCCCGTAATGTAAATGCCCGCATTTTTCAAACGGACTGCGACCGAGTCATAGGCGAACTGGGCTTTTGTTCCCGTTCCCATTCCCCATTCCAAGGCGTAATCGTTATAATAAAGCTTCGCATCCGGATCCGCCTTGTGCGCCCAGACGAATGCGGAGTCGATAAAGTCACGGCCTATGTACTGGTACCAAACGGAACCTTCCGAACGCCAGCCATGCGTGCCGTTATCGTTAATCGCTTCGTTCACCACGTCCCATTCGCGGATCTGGCCCTTGTAATGGCCGACAACACTGTCGATATGGGTTTTCAATACGTTCAAAAGAGTATCTCGAGCGCTACCGCCCGAGCTTTGCACCTGTTGAGCCAAGGAACTGACCCAACTCGGCACCTGGCTATGCCAGGCAAGAGCATGACCGCGAACCTGCATTCCGTTCGCCGCCGCATAAGCCATCAGCTTATCGCCCTTGGTAAAGCTAAAGTTTCCACGGCTCGGTTCCGTAGCATCGAACTTCATTTCATTTTCTGCAACGACAATGTTGAAGTTCGCCTTGTGCGTCGATTCATAAATCGACGCATCACTGCCAAGACTGTTGTCGAACCATTCCGAGTTCAAAATGGAGCCGACAAAACGTCCACGCGCAGCGGCAAGTTCGCTCAGAGTACTGTCTGCAGCAAAAGCATCCGTTCCACAAAGAATAGCCGATCCCAAGACGGCCGCTTTCCAAAAGTTCATTTTTCTCATCACCTAATCCTTTAAAAAGTTTGTTGCTTTTTAGGCAATGATAAAATTATTTTGGAAGTTTGATTTTTACTAGAGCCCTCACCGACTTTTTGTTGTAAAAAAGAACAACGATTCGCCCTGGGTCAAATCCATAGCCGCTAGACTCCAGACATCAGGCGTTCCTGTGCGGTAATTCACCGTAATTCGCACAGAATCTTTCGACTGCAAAATGGACTGAGGAACGCTCCAGAAGTTTTCGGCCTCCGTTGCATACGATAACTTTTGTTCCGATTTTTCGGAATCGAGCTTGACCGAAATACTTTCGATTGCATCTTTCGGATTACGGACCTGGATAATGCTCCAGTAAGCGCTTGCGCCTTCCTTCACAAAAATCGCAGTCGTATCGCCAAAGACGCCTTCGACACCTTCACAGCTGACAAATTCCCATTCACCGTAATAACGCCCGACTTGCATCCCCATGATGTCATATGCGGGAGCTCCTCCAAGATCCACGCCACAGTTTTCATCGGGGCATTTATCCGTAATGCGGACGGTGACCGTTTTATAGCCTTCGGGAGTCGAAGCCTTGACGCGGACACAAGCCCCGCAGACAAGACCGTTTTGCCACGGGCCTTTGCCGTCTCCACTTTCGACGTTCACATGAATTGCGGCATAATACTGGATGTTCGTTTCACCGTAGTTGCAAGCGCCGCCTAGGCTCGTTTCTTTCGCTGTCACCGAGCCATACGTAGTCACAGAACCTTTGCCACCATTTTCCGTAAGAACAGGCGGCGCAGCCGTGTAACTGTCACAGCTCGTGCAGACACCGAGGGAATCCGCATTGCCTTCGCCGCAGCCAAAGAGAAACGCGCCCCAAACGACGCTCAAGCCCAAACCCAATAAGCGCATTTCCTCTAATCCGCCCAATTGAAATTTTCTTTTCCTGCTCCCACTTCAAAATGGTATTTGACAATTCCACGGTCGATTTCCGCAAAAGCGCCTTCGCAAGAAATGGAAACGTCCGAGCCACGCCCCGAAATAAAGAAGCCCTGTTTATTCAAAGCGGTCGGAGCAAGCAATGCCGCTTCTACACCGCGCAAAAACCAATCCGGAGTTTCGCCTTCATAAGCGCTTACATCCACTGCTTCTTTCGATTTGTGAAATTTCCCCTGATTTTCTCCATAGCCCAAGACAACGATTCCGGCCGAAAGAGATCCATCGGCTAAGGCTTCTACAGCCTTGCGGCGATATGTTCCCCCAATCCACCAGGAATTAAGCCCAAGAGTTTGGGCATAAAGAGCTACATCGATTCCCGTGTAACCGAGAAGCTCCCCTGTCGTCGATTCATTCGGCCCTGAAAGGATCAGATAATTGTTCACATTCTTGGCCAGAAACAGCCGTAAAACTCCCCATACGCCATTGCTATCGCCCGTCACTAATTTCAAGTTCAAGCCATACTTCTGATTATTTTCCGTAATGCGCGCATTCAGTTTTTCGACCACCTCTGAATCCAGAGGCTTTTTTTGGAATTTGCGAACCGTGTGTCGCAAAGAAATCGCTTCAAGTGTATTCATGCTTTTAATTTATGCTTTTGAGCGAAATGTGGTATATCGAAATTTTATTTTCTGTTTTTTGCGTCTAATTGGATCTTGATTTTTAAAATTTTGAGGCAAATTTTCCCAAATTTTCAAATTACATACAAATTAAGCTCCGAAAGTGTTAATTTTATATTCAGTCATATCCATGCAGACATGAAGATTATCCCATTTTAAATAAAAAGAGAGCACAAGATGAAATTCAGAAATTCGGTTTTCACCCTTTTGTTGGCCATCGCATTCCAAAGCGCCTTCGCCGCCGAAGATACCCCCTACCTTCCTGTCGACAGCGTTCCCAATGCCATCGCCTTTTTGCCTCCACCACCGGACACCAACTCCACGCAATTCGTCGCCGACATTTCGCAGTACATGTGGGGAAAATCCATGCGAAACGATTCCGCGCGCGCCGCTTTAGCCAAGACCCAAGCCGCCCACAAGTCCGAAGACGTTTTAAAGCTTTTCAGCGAACCTTTTGGCTATGAACTTTCCGAATCCAAAACGCCCGCGATTTTCAAGCTGGTAAACCGCAGTATCAAAACGGTGTACCTATCGGGAAGAGCCGTCAAAAAACACTATATGCGCAAAAGACCTTTTGACAGGTTTAAAGAACCGACCTTGGTCCCCAGCGACGAAGAGGCTTTAAGATCAAACGGTTCCTATCCTTCTGGACATACCATTATCGCCTATACGACCGCACTCGTCCTGATCGAAATCAACCCAGCTGCCCAAAACGATCTCATGAAGTACGCCTACGACTGGGGGCAAAGCCGCGTGATTAGCGGATTCCACTGGCAAAGCGATGTAGACGCTTCCAAAGTGATTGTCGCAAGCGGTTTTGCAAGGCTCCAGAGGAACAAGGAATTCCAGGCCGATTTGCAAAAAGCCTTGGCCGAATTCGCAAAGCTTCAAAAAGCTTCCCGCAAATGATTTTACAATGCAAAAAACCGCCGCATCCGCGACGGTTTTTGCTTTAAAGTTTTTTAGAAAAATCAGAATTCGACCGACTCCGCTTTTTTCACAGCCGTTTCCAAATCGAGTCCTACATAATCCTGCGCGCTAAACCAGCGACCGCTCTTTCTATCTTCCAGAAGAACGCCGACAAGTGCGCCCGGAACAACCGATTCTACGGCATTCGGAGCCTTAGGGCCGCCAAGATCCGTGCGAAGCCAACCCGGATCCATCACGTTCATCATCACGTCAGAGCCGTTCAGTTTGCAAGCAAAGTCCTTCACGAATTTGGTCAAGGCCGCCTTTGCGCAAGCATATGCAGCAAGTTCCGGTTCATTTGCAATTCCGCTCGTCGTCAGCTGCATGCGTCCAAAACCGTTCTGGATCATCTTAGGCAAAAAATGGTACGCAATCTGGATGGGAGCAAAAAAGTTCACCGCCATCGCCTGATGAAAATCTTCCAATGTATTCTTGGTGTAATCCACAAAATAATGGCTCATCAGACCGGCATTGTTAAAAACCAGATCCACTTTTAAACTTGTCGAATCGATTTCCGTAAGCATCGAGGCGACAGACTTCGGATCTTCCAAGTCGCATTCGACAGATAAAGCTTGCACTCCCATTTCACGGACAATCGCCGCTGTTTCTTCGGAATGTTTCCTCGAGCGGCTCTGCAAAATCAAATTGGTCCCTAAAGAAGCCATTTGTTTTGCGATTTCACGTCCCACTCCACGGGAAGCTCCTGTGATCAAACACCAACGATTCTGAACATTTAGCATAAAATCTCCTTGGATTTACTTTCTATAAATAGATTTTTGGGGACAAAAAGGACTTATTCAAAATGAATCGGAATCGTTTACAAGAATATCCAAGCCTTTTTGCCGGATTTTTGCAGCCCTATTTACAAAATTCGGAGTATTTTTTAGGATATGGGAGCATTTTTTCGTCAAATATTCCTCATTTCGATTGCTTTCGGAATTTTGATCGGCTGTAGCGAGAACTCTGCGAATGTAAGTTCTGAAGCTAGTGCTGCGTCCGCAAGTCAGATCACTCAGAGCGGTTATGACCTCGGAAGTTGCACAATCGATAAAATCGGGCTTGAAATTCTCGTCTATGAAGAAATGGCATATTATATCTGCTCCCAGAGCGGACTTTGGGTTCGCATGACAGTCAAGGATTATATGGCAAGCAATGCAGAAAGTTCCTCTGCCGAAGAAGTCTCCAGTTCTTCCCATCTTCCATCCGAAATGATTTCCAGCTCCTCGAAAACCGACGTCGAATTTTCCAGCTCCTCGAAAACCGACGCCGAATTTTCCAGTTCTTCGAGCAGTGACGACGCTTCTTTCTCGTACAACGAGCAAGGCAGCGAAAGTTCCAGTTCCTCCGCATTTCAAAAACTTTCAAGCGAATCGATGGCGGAACTTTTCTTTTCTTCCACATCGGGATCTCAAAAGTGCAATGCCAACATTTCACTTGGAAAATTCAATTCGCTTCTTCCTCTCGTTCCCAACGATTTTGCCGCCCAGGATTCCGCAGAACACCGCCTGGCCTCTACCGGGACCTACCTGCGCATTCTCCCCGGAGCCTCTTATACGCTCAGCTTCGATAAAGTCGAGGGGCATAACGCTCCCATTCTAGCCATCGCGTCCACCCGTCAAAAATACAGCATCGAAGCCGTCGACACTTTGGGTCGATGGTTCTACAGTTTTACATTACCCAAGTCGAGCAAAAACACGCTCACCTCTTATTACACCGCTCTTTACAATCCGGACGATTGTTCCGTCTTTACCGAAAAGACTTCCCATGTCCACCTTTCGGGATTTGGAAATTATTCCACCCATTTTAACATCAATCTGATTATCATGGGAAAATACATGGGAACCTCCGATGGAGTTTCCGCCGAAGAACTTGCCAAAGCCTTGCAAAACCGTTTTAATCTGGCATTTTCCGGCAGTGAAATTCAAGTCGATAAAATCAATCTGCTGTACGCCGTCGATCACCCCAAATATGGATCGGCGTACACAAGCGACGAGCCATACATTCTCACGGCGAGCCTTTATAATTCCGATTACTCCGAAATCAGTCAATGGACAGGTTATGAAAAGTCTCTGAACATCATTCTCGGTTATTACATCGACAAGAAAAACATTCTCGGCTTTGCTCCGCGCTTTGGCGCGGCGCTCAACGGTCAAGGCACCGGCTATTCCTATGTCATCGTCGGAACGCATTATAAAAGCGATCTGGATAGCAATACGGTTTACAATCAAGCCTCTAGCATGATTCTAGAAACTATCGTTCATGAATCCGGACATTATTTTGGACTTCGCCACACTTCTTCATCGATCAGCGATATGTCAAAAGACTTTGACCTTTCCAATGTCGAAGATGGATTAAGAGACACTCCCTACTGTGCAGAAATTAACACCAGTTACAATTACGGCAACTGCGCAGATCGCTACAATTTGGAATTTCCCTATTCTACGGACGGCTATGCAGATGATTTCTTCACGTCCGATCAGTTAGAAATCATCCGCAAGAACTTAATGCTCATGGAGCACTGAGTTTAGAATTTTTCGACTAATGCATCAAAGCATTGGCCGCGGACTTTGTAATTCTTGAAAAGTCCAAAGCTTGCACAAGCCGGAGACAGAAGCACCGCGCTACCTTCCCCTAACGAGCAGGCATCCGCAAAGGCTTCATCCAACCCCGGGAAGATCTGTTTCGGGACAGAAACTCCGGCCAGTTTTAACGAATCGAGCATCCGTTCCGCAGTGGCTCCGATTAAAGAAATTTTCTTCAAATTCGGAAGCGTTGCAAGGAGGTTCGAAAGTTCCGTAAAATCCGCATTCTTTTCGGAACCGCCGAGAATCAGAGCGAACGGGCGCTTCATGCTCTTGACAGCTGCCATGGTCGCATCCGGTCGAGTCGCATAGGAATCGTTATAGAATTCAATGCCCCGTTTTTCACCCTTGAATTCCATGCGGAACTGCAAAGCTTCATAAGATTTAAGCGATTGCAATGCCGTTGCCACATCGGCGCCAAGAGCCTTTACCGCAAGCAAAGCCGCAGCCATATTTTCGAGCTGGTAAGCACCGCGAATTTTGCAATCCGAAAGTTTCAGAGTATAGCCGTCGATCGAAAGCGATTCCGAAGTAAAGATCGCATCGGCATTTTGGGAACCGTAAGAAAGTTTTTGAGCGCCGCTTTCGCGGGCAATTGCCGCAGACGGTGCCGCATCTTGAATGTAAACGCAATAATCCGAACGTTTTTGCCAACGCACAAGGTTCGCCTTGGCATCCCGATATTCTTCGACCGATTTGTGCCAGTCCAAATGTTCTGTCGAAACGCGCAAGACAACGCCCACATGCGGCGACATCGGAAGCGTCATCAGCTGGAACGAAGACAGTTCAAGAATCGAAACGCGATCCGGCGAATCATCCGCCAAAAGATCCAAGGCCGGAACACCGAAGTTTCCACCGATTACGCAAGGAATCTTGCAAGCATTCAACGCATGACGAATCATGCTGACCGTACTTCCCTTGCCGAGCGTTCCCGTTACACCGACCACAGACTTCGAATGGTTTTCCGCAAGGAAGATTTCGATCTGGCTCGTGATGACGCCACCGTTCATCTGAAAATGGAAAAGTTCCTGCTGCATCGGATAAACACCCGCAGAACGCACCACCGTCACGCAATCCTTGAGTCCATCCATGTACTTTTCGCCGTTAAAGGTTTTCACCTTTACATCCGCCGGAAGCAGAGGAAGTTCTACCGGATTTTTATCCATGATCACAATATCCTTGATGCCATTACGCACCAAGTAATTCAGCGTGCTTTTTCCTTCGACTCCAAAGCCGAGGATTCCGACGGGACTTGCCAAATTTTGTTTCATACGTTGTTTACCCATTTTTTGCCGGTCTTACAATTGCCGTTGCGAACGGAGCTGTTTTAAACGCTTCGCGCAAAAGTTCTACCACTTTTTCTTCCGAAAAAGCCTTTACCTGCGCTTCGGTTTCTGCCATCGAAAAGACACATCCCAAATGCAGAGCCTGATCCGCCAAGCGCATCAGACGTTTTTCAGAGCTATCCGCACCAATGCGAAGACCGCCGATCACGTTCATCTTGGTGCGTTCCAGTTCTCCCTTTTCAAATCCATTTTTTAAGAAATTTTCGAATTCTTTTTTTGCAATGGACAGGGCCAAATCCATTTTATGCGGAGCCGTCGCCAGGGAAACTCCCCAACCGAGAGTATCCTTGTAAACATCCGTCATCGAGTACACGGAATATGCAAGGCCGCGTTCTTCTCGCACTTTCTGGAACAAGCGAGATCCCATATCCGCTCCGAAAGCCACGTTAAATAGTCCGAGTGCCCGCAAAAAATCCATATTGCCATCGGTAAAGTCAAAACTTGTACCCCAAAAAAGATTGGACTGGCTGAGTTCTTTTTTGGTCTTTGTCTTTTGCGTTGCATTCGCCTTGTACGGGTTCGCAAAAGGTTTCCTTGCCGATTTCTTGGCTTCGAAATATTCCAAGACCAAGTCCACGATTCTTTCATGTTCCACTTTGCCGACAGCGCAAATCGTTAACGGCAAGTCTTCAAGAACCTGACGTTCAAATTCAACAAGGCCTTCCCGATTCAAGCCTTTCACGGTTTTGACCGTTCCCGCGATCGGGAATTCTAGCCCGCAACCTTTGTAATGGATTGCGTTAAAAAGATCGCCCACGCATTCTTCGGCAATATCGTCATAGCTATGGACTTCTTCAATAATCACCTTGCGCTCTTTTTCGATTTCCTTCGGATCGAAGCGCGGGTGCATCAGCATGTCGGAAATCACGTCCAAAGCAAGCGGCAAATCTTCCCGAACGACCTGGGCATAAAAACCAGTTTCCTGTCTTGTCGTATACGCTTCGAGATTTCCCCCACGATCTTCTATCGTATGGGCGATATCGTAAGCGGAACGTTTTTCCGTTCCTTTAAAAACCAAATGTTCGTAAAAATGCGCAAGACCGTTGATTTCTGCTGTTTCATGACGAGAACCTCGCGGAATCCATACCCCAACGTTCGCCGAATAGGCATTGGGCATGTAATCCGAGAGAACCGTAATCCCGTTATCGAGTTCTGTCCTCAAAATCTTTTGACGAAGCATGCGCCAAATGTAGAAAAGTCGGGACTCTAAAGCCAGACTTCCCTACAGGAGACGCGCATTACAGCAAAAGATACAGCAAACAGCTCGAAACGACAAAGACCAGTGCAAGGATAACGCCCGTCACTTCCCACTTGAAAGATGCGTTTTCCTTAAAAATGCCCCAGCCGACAAACGGAACAAAGGAAAGCAGCACCGGGAGAATGTAACGGAAGTCGTTACTGCATGAATACGGATACTTCATCCGCAACGCGGCCAAAGCGAATACAAAGAGGACTCCGTTCACCAGGAGCAGCCAAACTTTACGGTCCAGTTTTTTCTTCCAGAACCCGACTGCCGCATAGATTAAAAGGCCGAAGAAGGAATAATTGAGAATCATCGCGACCCAAGTTCCAAACGCATCTGTCCGGATTTTAAATTCCCCAAACAGAGCTGACTTAAAGAAATAATTCCAAAAATACTGACGGCCACCTTCATCACGCCAAGCATCCGTATAATCCGTCGAAAGGAATCCCGGAATATCGAAATAGAAGAAGTTGACCGCATCGGAACCTACCGCAAGACGCCCATTCAAGCTGACCGCATTTCCGACCAGAGCGTCCCCGACAAAGATCTTAGCCAAAATCGAGATTCCAAGCCCAAGCATCAGCAAAAGCCCAGCCCATTCCCCCGATTTCGGAAGCATGCGCTCCCGCGGGAAATAGCCAAGGACGAATCCAACAATCCAAATACAGATGGTCACCACACCCGTAGACTTTGTCCAAAAAGCGGCCCAGCACGCAATCGCACCGATGACGAGTGCAATGGTCTTCTGCTTCACGACATAAGAAAGCGATGCGCAAAGGCAAATTACATGAGCCAAAAAGAAAAGCTGGTCGTTACCGATTCGCGGAGTAATCAAAAATAGGGTTGGGAAAAAGGCCCAGACGACAGCCGCCACGCCTAACGCAGGCCCCGTCATCACAAGACGCAAAACGCCAACTCCTGTCGCCACCAGAATAAACGACAAAATAAAGGAAGCCCATTGGACTGCACGAGTCGGCGGGAATCCGACCGAATCGGCAATGGCCCAGACAGGCGCCATCATCGTATAATAAACAGGCGGATGATAGCAGCTCCAGCACGCATCATTTTCTGGAATCCGATGATTATCGGCAATATATTCGATGTAACCGACATGGCCGTCAACATCATGAGTTCTTGCCGTATAAGGCGTCGCTTCTGTATAAATCACGTGGCAAAGCGTCGCCATTAAAATCAGTATGGCGAACGGTACGGGCACACGGTAACGTCTTAACATCAAAAAAGCGAGAACAAAAAAATCCAGAGCAAAAATCACCTGAAACAGGCGCCACCAAAAACCGTTCTGGTAAACTTCAAGCGAAAGCCCTCCAGGTCCCCCTCTATCCTTCAAGGCAAAATCCATGGACAAGGTTCCGTTCACGGCCGCAGGCAAGTTTGCCGAGCTTAAAAAGAAGCCTTTTGTATAGTCGCAACGGTTTTTCACCGAATCTAACGGAACATTTTCCCCATTTACCGTAAGCTTTTCCAAGCAGTCATCGGGAGTCAAATGAAAGGAATACCCCGGAAAATGCAAATCCGAAACATCCATCTTCACGTTAAAAATGCGGTGGTCCGGAATGTCTTCCGAAATCGGAAGCGTCACATCCTTTTCAATCCCGTCTACAATCAAACGGGCATTAGAAATATTCGGTTCGCTCCAAACCGTAAAAATGGCGCACAAGACAAGGACTATCCCGAAGTATAGCTCTGGAGCTTTCAAAAGTCTTTTCATTTTTTCCCTTCGTGATATTCCTTTTCGGCATTCACTTTCCAAATCATAGACTTATCCGTCGAATTTTCACGGATGCATTTGACCGCTTCCATTGCCGTCAACATGCTATGGTCCATATTATTGTACTTGTGCATACCGTTTCGGCCCATCAAGAAAAGGTTGCCAAATTCATTCACATAATTTTGAATTTTGTCAAATTCCTTGTACGTTCCAAAGTAGGCGGGGTAAGTCTTCGGCACGCGGAAAAGGACCGCATCCTTCACGGCGGACTTCTTTGCCACATGGATTTTTTCAAGTTCTGCCACGGCGAAATCAATGAAGTCCTTGTCCGCCATGTTCCACATGGAATCCCCTTCATTCACAAAGTATTCAAGACCGATCCAAACCTTGGACGGATCCGCAACCAGGTAAGGGCTCCAGTTGTTGAACACCTGAATACGTCCCAGTTTCACGTCGTTTTCCTGAACATAAATCCAGTTGTCCGCCACAAACTTGAGCTTGCTTTCGGGCGTTCCCGGTTTTGCCGGGTTTGCAATGTCGATCGAGTCAAGCAAAAGTCCAACCGTCATAAAATCACGATAGACAAGTCCGTTCGCAATCCGTCTGATGTCGCTCGGAACATTCGGCAGGTCGTTCACCAGATCCTTCACAGGCATCGTGCTCATGAAGTAGTCCGCAGAAAGCGATTTTTCTTCGCCGTTTTCCGTGTAGCGGACAGCGGTCACGTTTTTTTCCGAAGCTTCAAAAGCGGTGACCTTCGCATTCAAGTGCAGTTCACCGCCGAGCTTTTGAATTTCATCGGCGACGGTTTCCCAAAGTTCTCCCGGCCCGAGTTTCGGGTACAGGAATTCCCCGATCAGGCTCGTTTCCGTATCCTTCTGACGAATACTTTCCTTTTTCTTCGGAAGGAGAGCCTTGAAGGCGTGCAAAAGAGTCTTGCTGATGGAGAGGCCTTTAATGCGCTGGGCGCCCCAGTCGGCGCTAATTTTGTTGCAAGGGATGCCCCAAACCTTTTCCGTATAATCGCGGAAGAAAGTCTTGTACAGTTCCACCCCGAAACGGTTGATCATAAAGTCTTCCAAAGAAACTTCCTTGCGCTTCGGAAGAATACAGACCTTGAGATAGCTCATCCCGATTTTGAACATGCGCCAAAGGCCCAAATTCTTGATCGTCGATGCATTCAGGCTCACCGGATAATCGAAGAGTTTTCGCGTATAAAGAATGCGGGATAAGCGCGAGCGGACAAGCATCACCCGGTCTTCCTTCTCCGGATCCGGGCCGCCGGCAGTCAGGTTCACCTTGCGGCCAATTTCCAGATCGTCACGGCTTGGAGAGCCCTGCAAGCGCAAAATGTTCGTCCACCAGTCCATGACGGTATCGCTTTTGCTGAAAAAACGGTGACCGCCGATATCCATCCGGTTTCCCTTGTACACCGCCGTACGCGAGATGCCGCCCACAAAACCATTTTCTTCCAAAATGATCGGTTTTACATCCGTCGTGCGCAAAAGTTCAAGTGCCGCCGTCAATCCGGAAGGACCTGCACCAATAATCACAGCTGTTTTCATACCGTTTCCTTTTTTACCCTAAAAAGCAAAAGTTTTCTACCGCCAAAATTCCACATCAGAACAAGAACCGCGGCCACAATTTTCGAAAACATCGGGCTCCATTCCAGGAGACCGACCATTCCCCACATCAAAAGCTGATTGAGTCCCACACCAAGAAATCCAATCAAAGAAAACAAGAAAAATTCAAAAAATTTCTTTTGTTCAAAATTTCGTTCACAAGCCGTAAATACCCAACCAATACTGATCAGGTAATTGACCACCAAACCGCCCATGAGGCCAAAAAAGTTTGCCAGCAGATAGTGGAAATCAAGACCGTAAAGGAACAGGGCAAACAGACCGAAATCCACCACAAAAGCAATTCCGCCCGTAATGCAATAACGCCACAATTGTCCTAAAAGCGCTTCCCGCTTCGGCAAATAGCGATGACAAAATGCGACAAAAGGATTCTGATAGTTCACAATGCAAAAATAACAACAAAAAAAATCGGACCGACAAACATCGGTCCGAGAAAGCCTTTTTTCCAAATCAAAAAGTTATTCTACACGAATTTTATGCGTTTCCATTTTTCCTTCGGAACGAATCTGCACCATATAAACGCCGCTAGGAATTTTCGAAAGCGATAGCGCCGAACTTCCGGCCGAAACCTGAGCCTCCATCAGAGCATGTCCAGCCAAATCAAAAAGCTTGACTTGACCCGGGCTTACTACATTCAAATTCAGCTGTTTTCCCTGCATTTTCACGGCAGAAGAAACGATTTTAGCCGTTTTAGAAATCGCAGTCGTTCCTGTTGTCATGTTCGGCATATTTCCGGAAACGAGAAGCCCATTCAAGATTTCCATCGATTTTTGGAAATACTTCTGGTTTGCCTCGGAATTTGTCGTCGAAACGGCTTCACTCCAATATTCATCCAGCTTGGTCTGAAAATCCGGGCTCACCGAAAGGGAAGTCATGAGCGTTGCCACAAAAGTATTGTTATGATCAGCGCCCATAGACCCGCTTACAGAAATAGGGCCTCCGACAGACGATGCACTCTGCGTGCTGACCCAATTACCCAATTTTTGAAGCAATACCTGCGCCCGAGTATCGCCGAACCAGTACCAAGCCTGTCCCAAGCGCCAAGGCGTACGCGCTGCATCATAGCCATATGTACTTTCAAGATCCATACCATTCGCATTTGTCCAGTTGTCAAAAAGCCCTGTCGAATGCGACGCGGAATTGGCTTCGAGAAGGGCGTAATTCGCATTCATCGCCGTCGTATTCCAGAAATCGGCGCCATCTGTATCCACTTGCGCAAACAGAGGGTAATACGCCGGGGAAATATAACTCGGGTTCTTTTTATCGTTCCAGTTGTCGCCCGGTTTGTGCAAACCGTTCGATTCAAATTCATAAGTGCGCACATTTTGCAAAAGCGTTTTCGCTTCCGTCAAATACGAAGCGTCGTCAAACTGGTACGCCGCCATGATCAAAGCGGCAGCCACATCGACTTCTGCATCGGTCGCTGCATATTCGCCCCAAACCTGCGTAGGGTCCGCATTGCCGATTTTCCAGTTCATTAAACCGTACTTGTCTTCCGCAGCTTTGTAAAGCGCCCAGAGCTTATTGAATTCCGCCTGGTAATCCTTTTCATTGTTGCTGAAGTAGACCATCATCAGCATGCCGTAGCCAATCCCTTCCGAAAAGCACTGGTTATCATCCGGATTCGCTCGGATACAGGCGTAAGTTCCTTCATCCCGGTAAAAGGTCGAATAGTAATAATCAAAAGCGGTCTGCAGCTGGGTCGCAGCCGAAGCCTTGTCCGTCAAAGTCGTCGCGCTTGCATTGCCATAATTCGAACTTTGCGGAAAGGGAAACTTTACCGTTGCCTGGGCAATGCCGAAAGCCATGAGCCCAGCCACTCCGAATTTCAGAAGATTCATAAAACCTCGTTTTTGAAAACGTTATACTTATATAAGTATAATTTCGGAAAACTAATCCGGAAAATTAAAAGATTTTTATACGGAATTTTCTGTTTTTTATCACACTACAAGACGCTTTCGGTTTCATTTTAGGTCTAAAATCATTTATATTATAATCATCCAATGACCAATAAGTGGATTCAAAAGTTCCTTTCGAACAAGCCTTCGTTCGAAATCGTGATGTTTTGGGGAATTCTCGGTAGTTGCTGGCTGACTACCCTGGTTTCCGCTATTTACTCCGCAGTCGAGCACGTTTCCACGCCAGCGGTCATCGGTTGTTTTTTGGCTTGCCTATTCTTCTCTATTCTAGGCTCCATCGCCTTTTTGACCAAAAAATATAAAGCAAGCTATTTTGTCATGTGCATCGGGCTATGCACTTTTATTGTCTGCCCTTTATTTTTCTTTTTCGGCGGTTTCAAGTGCGGAATGCTTCTGTACTGCATGGCAAGCGTCCTGATTTGCTCCTTATACAGCCAATTCCGAGGGCGGGTGATTCTGGTTTCCTATGCCGTCATTCTCTTTTTAGTTCTCTTCGCCTACGCCTGGGAACATCCGGAAGCCTCCACTCAGGTTTCTCCCGATTACACGATTCGCGACATCATGACTTCTTTTATCATTTTGAGCGGTCTCATGTTCGCCATCGTTTCTTACTTGCTACAAGCCTATTACCAAGAAAGATGCACCAAGGACGAACTCATTCAGCAGCTAAATTTTTACTCGTCCCATGACCCGCTCACGAGCCTGCACAACAGACGCTATTTCATCGATTACCTCAAAGAAAAAATTCTCCCTTCGCCCCAAAATTTTTTCATTTTCATGTATGACGTCGACCACTTTAAAAAGCTGAACGACAATTATGGGCATCTGTTCGGGGATAAGGTTCTCGCCCGCATCGGAGAAACCGCCCAAGCCTTCTGTTTGGAACCCGGTGAAATCGCCGTACGCTACGGCGGAGAAGAATTCATCCAAGTGATCGTCGCTACCGATATGGAACGCGCCTTTGCCAAAGCCGAAGCTTTTCGGAATTCCGTTTCTTCGATTTCTTTAGCCGAAGAGCCTTCGGCAACCGTGCACATCAGCGGTGGCCTCATTGAATGTTTCGACCCAAAATTTGTCTCTCATGATCAAATGCTAAGTGCCGTAGACGCTTTGCTTTACTTGGCAAAAACGAACGGGCGAAACAAAATCGTCCATTAGGAATCCATATGATTGTCACCTTACTCGGCTCTACAGGTCTTGTCGGCAAGGAAGTTCTCCATTTTTTAGAAGCATCTCCATTTGTCGAAAAAATCATTTTGCCCGTCCGTAAAATTCCGGAAGGGCCTATCGGGGCAAAAAGCTATCCCGTCGAAATCGATTTTGAAAATTTAAAGCTCCACAAGAACTGTTTTTTGGCAGACTCCGTTATCTGCTGTCTTGGCACAACCTTAAAAAAGGCGGGTTCCCAAAAGGCTCGCGAACATGTGGATTTGCAGATTCCCCTCGCAAGCGCAGCGATTGCTAAAGCTCAAAACGTCAAGCACTTTTTGGTGATCAGCGCCCAAGGCGCAAATGCCCATTCCCCTTTTCATTACAATCGAACGAAAGGGCTTCTCGAAGATGGCTTAAAAATGCTCGGGTTCCCTTCCCTCACCATCATTCGTCCTTCGCTCCTGTTAGGGAAACGCGCAGAAGCCAGAACCATGGAAGATCTTTTTCAAAAAATCACGGAAAAGCATCTGCACCTGATTCCCGAATTCTGGAGACCCGTCCACGCCAAAGCCGTTGCCGCGGAGCTTGTCGCTTCTCTGCAAAGTCCGCCAAACGGGACGCACATCATTTTCAACCGCGCCATTGCGCGGCACGATTCTTTTTAACGGGTTTCAAACCTAGAACGATTTCAAGACACTGCACCAGAAACGCGTTTTGTCACGCCCGCCGTTCGGAACAAGAATCCGGTGCTTTCCCAAAGCATGCAAAATAGTGCCTTTTAACGTGATGCCATATTCCGGGAAAACTTGCGAAAAGGAAGCGTCCCAATACCAGCTGCCCTTGACCACATATGGATTTTCCGTACGCAAATTCCATTGCGCATCGGAACGGTACGCCCAAGCATGCTGGATTTTAAAATGTTCCCAAAGGTTCCAATCCGCGCCGATCGAAATCCATTCTTCTACGGGATTCACTTCAAAACGTTCTTCTTCGCCATCGATACGTTCAAAACCGGCACGGGCCAAAAGCGCAAACATTTTCTGGTAATAGAAACCCGCACTCGCTTCACCCGAAAAGCCTTTGATCCAGGAATCAATCCGGTCGACGTCCCCCGTGCGATACACGGCATATTGTTTACCGGACGAAATTTTCGCTTCCTCAGAAGAATAGCTTTCCACATCAAAAGTTTCTGCGCCTTTTTCAAACCATCCGGCAATGTTCATGCCCAGTCCAAAATATCCGGCACGACCTTGAACATCCAAATAAGCCCGGTGCAACTGCATCACGCCATCGGTGCGCAAGTGGATCGTATCCGATCCAAAATATTCATAGTCTTCGCCTAAAGGGTTCAATGTTGAAGCCACATGATTTTTAAACCCGACTTGGGCCTTTGCCCCGGCAAATTCCGGAAATTCCAAATTCACGCTGTCCTTGCTTGCGAATTCCCGTCCACTCGTTCCGATAAAGCCTGCAAAGCTCAAACGTTCTGCGGGGCGTAAGGAATATTCCAAATAAGGGAATACAACGTAATCATCCTTGATCCCGACCGGCATCGCCCCGCTGTCATCTACGGCTCGGAAAGCAACGCCCAATCCCAAATTCCACAATTTTTTCTTTGCCGCAATGGAATCTTCGCCCAATTTGACAGAACCGTTCACTTCCTTGCGATTGCCCACCTGTTTCCCAGCGAGAATCGTATACTCGGCATTTTCAAAAGTGAGATTTGCATGCAGATATTTTGCATCCAAACGCGATTCGGCACGAGGCTTATATTCTACCGGGAGATAACGTCCGCTTTCGGCAAAAAGCCACAAGTATTCATGCCCAGCGAGAAGAGAGGCTTCGAACGAAGCCGTTGAAAACCCGAGGCCTGCATAGGCTGAACTTTGATGCGGTAAATTTTCCCCAAAGATGGAATAGTCCATGCGATTCACCATTCGGCTTCGGATTTTCCAATTCGAAACGGAAAAATGATCCACCTGGAAAAATCTCGCCGTCGCCCAAATTCCGCTGTAAGATTTGGAGCGGAATCCCGCTTCAAGCATGGGAGTTCCGTTTTCATTTCCCGAAGACCAACCTCCATACCGCGGATCCTGATACATCAAATCGCCGATTTCATTTCCCACCGCCATCCACACGGAAGGATCTCGGGGAGTCCACGAAGGCGCTTCGGAAACACGGTTCAGCAATAAGCGGTCGCGCACTTTGGAAGGACTCCATTCCTCGCTTTCGGAATGGATACCGCCCATTTGCGACCCACGGTCAAAAACATATATCGGCGAAGCGGTCAAAAAGGTTCCGTCATAGCGGGTATCGAGCATTCCTTCCGTTTCGGGAGCGATTTCTGCAAAAGCCGAAGCCATCGTCAGAGTGCCGAAAATCATTCCAAATTTCATTTGCTGGATCATAAGCACCCCTACCAAAGATTCCTTTGCAGATAAAATCCGAACCACGCCGTTTCAGAGGTTTCCGGAGCCGTCCAAATTCTTTCGAAATAAACTTTGGCGCCTAAACGCCACTTGTCCCAATTCAAAATGGGCAAATTCAAACGGGCGTAAAATCCGAATTCCGATTCATTATCTATCAAAGATGATTTTGAATTTTCATCCGTCACATCATCCGCTCGCATCCAAATGCAGCTAAAGCCCGCGCCCAAGGAAATCGGTTTTACAAACGGCAACGGATAATCCAAACCGATACGTCCATTCACCTGGTGAATTCCACTAAAGTTCACATCACCCGTCGTCGACAAATAGGCATACCCCATTTGAACCACACCGACCCATGTGCGGAAAAAAGAATAATTCAATTCCCAAAGACCGTAATAAGTGTCATCCAAATTTTGGCGAGCATCGTCGAGCAAATATAACGCCCCACCTTCTACGGCGATCGAGGCATGGGCAAATTCCACCGAAGTGGAATCTTCTTTCGCCCAAAGCAAAGCCGCCATCAGCGCTACGGTCAATAGGAATTTTTTCATGATTTTCTCCGAAGGGATGCTGCGTAAAAATGGTCTAGTCCAAAAGAATTTTGGCCAATGCGGACAACATCCGTCTTTTCAAAGTCGGGATGTTTTTCCAAAAACTTCTGAATCACCTTGTCGGTTTCAGCTCGGTCAGGGCTACACGTAGCATAGACCATTTCGCCGTTCTTTTTTAACGCCTTGCTCGATGCTTCCAAAATTTCAAACTGAATCCCAGGAAGTTCCTTTAAATCGTTCTGCGTCAAACGGTACTTGACTTCCGGCCGGCGGGAAAGAACGCCCAAATTACTGCAAGGAACATCGAGCAGAATGCGGTCGAACTTTTCTACAAAGCCGGAATTCGTCGCATCGACTGTCTGCACTTCTACATTCGAAAGCTTCAATCTACGCGTCAAATCGGCCATCGGGCGCAAACGTTCTTCCGATGCATCCGAAGCGAGAATCTTCGCCGTCGGATTATCTTCCGCAAGGAGCGCGGACTTTCCGCCAGGAGCCGCACAGGCATCCCAGACGGTCATGTTTTCTTCCACGTTCAACAGGTTCGTCACTTCATACGCAGCGGGGTTCTGTACTGAAAACAATCCTTTTTCAAAGGAATCGCTTTTCAAAAGATCGCTCAAATGCGGTTCGTTTACACCTTCAATGACTTCCAAATAGCGGTCCTTGTAAGTGCGTCCCGAAAGCATCAATTTTTCTTTCAATTCGGAAGCGGAAATCTTTTGCGTGTTCACACGTATCCACTGGCTCGGGCGTTCCACCGTTTCTTTCGCAAATTCTTCTGCATGGGAAGAACCGTAGCAGTCAAGCTGACGACGCACGATCCATTCCGGCAAAGAATATTCAATGCTTATCCGTTGGACGTTTTGCGCCGGAAGCGCAGGCAGGCCATTCCGTTCCAGACTCCGCAAGATTCCATTCACCAGCTTGACGGAACCTTCGCCAAGACTTGCGCGTCGCGCGAGTTCCGCACTCGAATCCACCGCAGCATGGTTTGGAACATCCATAAAGAAGATTTGATAGATGCCGAGTTCCAGTACGCACTGGACTTCAATACTCGGCATCCGATGCACGCTTTTCTTAATTGCATGCTGCAGGCGCAAATAGCGCCTGCACACGCCAAGGGCGAGTTCTTTCGCAAAAGGCGAAAGAGCATGCTCCCGTAAAAGGGTTCCGTTTTTTTGCCAATCAATCAGAGCGTAAAGCGCCGAAAGGCGTTCCTTTAAGCTATCGTCTTGAAGCACAGGCTATCCTTATCCTTCTTTTGAATTCCGCGGAGAAAATCGGCAGCCGGCATGGCGCGTTTTCCTTCGAGTTGAATTTCTGTCACTTCGAGAACTCCGTTCGAAGTTCCGACATAAAGCTTTTCCTTTTCACCGCGAGCTTCACCCGGATTCAGCCAAGTGCTATGATGTGGAATCGTTTTGCGGAAGTATGCCGTTTTGCCGTTGAACGAGCAGAATCCACCCGGCCACGGATAAAAGGCGCGAATGCGATTGTGAATTTCTAGTGCCGACAGATTAAAGTCAATCTTTCCGTCTTCTTTTTTGAGTTTCGGCGCCGGAGAGGCCTTTTCATGTTCTTGCGGAGGAAGCTCTTCAATACTTCCAAACGCAATCCGGTCCAGCGCCTTATCCAAGGCTTCGCATCCAGGCAAGACCATTTTGTTCAACACATCTTCCGAGGTGTCGAACAGTTCGATCGGAAATTCTCGCTGTTCGAGAAGCGGACCGTGATCCATCTTTTCGTCCAACAGGAAAATACTCACACCTGTCTTTTCGTCACCGTTAGCGATTGCCCACTGGACAGGAGCCGCGCCACGATATTTTGGAAGCAAGCTGCCGTGAACATTCACCGCGCCAAACTTGGAGCATCCCAGGACGCGCTTCGGCAAAATGGAGAACGCGACGACCACAAAAAGGTCCGCGTTCAAACGTTCCAGATCCAGGGCAAAAGACTCCTCTTTTACCGATGCCGGTTGCAAAACAGGAAGTCCGAGTTCCAAAGCCTTATTCTTGACCGGAGGCGCCGTCAAAACACGTCCACGTCCCACAGGCCGATCGGGCTGCGTCACCACAGCCACCACTTGATGAGGGCCTTTATTCAAATGATCCAAAAAATGTGCCGCAAAATCCGGCGTTCCCATAAAGACAATTTTCATGTCTGTAAAAATAGAAAACCGCTCCGACCATTTCGAAGCGGCTTTTCAGAAGAGCTTGGATTACGCCTTGTAAAAAGCGTTCATCAAATTTTGCATACCCGTGTGATCGACAAGAGCGCTCATTTCTCGAATGCTATGCATCGAAAGAATCGCTTCGCCCAAATCCACCGTCGGGATTCCAAGTTCCGCCGAAAGATGCGGGCCCACGGTACTGCCGCACGGCATATCGTTACGGCTCACAAATGTCTGCAACGGAATTCCATTCTGCTGGCAAAGAAGTTTCACCAAAGCATTCGATTCCGCTTCACTTGCATAACGCTTTTTTGCATTTGTCTTGAGTACGATTCCCTTGCCGAGAATTGGCGAATGATTCGGTTCCATCTTTTCCACATAAGCGGGATGTGTCGCATGGGCGACATCCAACGACAACAAGATGGAATCGGAAAGCCTGCCTAAAAGTTCCCCATGCAAAATGTCCCCGCTCAAAGCGACCCGTTCAAGCATCGCCTCTGCAAAATTCCCTGCCGCACCCGTACGCGTTTCAGAGCCGATTTCTTCGTTATCAAAGAAGAAGGCTCCGCGCACATGTTCCGACGCATCCGTTTGTAGAATCATTCCGTTTAAGATCGCTTCGCACGAAAGCAGATTATCCAAACGGCCCGAATAAATCCATTCCTTCGAAAGTCCGCCAAGCGCCGCCGGCTGCGCATCAAAAAATTGCAATTCAAAATCCACAATTTTTGCACCGACTTCTTCTTCGAGGCTCGTCACAAAAAGTTTCGACGCAGCACCGCTTAAACAAGCATTCAAATGGTTCTGGGCATTCACTTGAAAACCGGTATCGTTGACGCTTCGATTCATATGGATCGCAAGCTCCGGTACACGGCAAAGCGCACTCATCCTCACCAATCTTTTTTCGAGTTTATCCCGGTTTTGTACCATCGCGATTCCCGCAATTCCCAAATCGCGATCAAACCATGTATTGATTAAAGCGCCACCATAAACTTCCGGATGGAGCAAATGGAATCCGGCCACATTCTTGTCGGGATTCGGGGTAATTTTTAATGCGGGAAAATCCGTATGCGCCGATGCCAAACGGAAACGCGTTTGCGGCGTCCATGCGCTGGGAGTGCGGAACGCGAATATCGCAGCGCCCCGTTGTACAAAATAGGCCGAGTTTAGAGAAAGTTTCCATGGTTCAGCTTCCAAAAGCGGAACAAAGCCCTGCGATTGCAGTTCCTTTGCCAGATTTGCGGCCGCATGCCAAGGCGTTACAGAATCGTTCAAAAATTTCAACAGATCCATGAATCTTCCTTTCTTTCTGATTTCTCTTTGAAATTAAAATTATTATTGAGCTATGAACCATATTTTTTCCGTAGAACGTCCTTTTGCCGAATGGGAAATTCACGGTTTTTCGAACCGGAAAGCCCATCTTTACTCCAATCTGACAAGTACGCACCGATTCAGCAAGGAAAATCTTTCGGAGTTCGACGTCGGGGACCTCCTTGTGGCGGATTCGCAGACAAACGGACGCGGCAGACACGAACGTTCCTGGATTTCTCCCCCAGGAAAAAATCTCTATTTCAATATTCTCTATTCGCTGGAAAGCTTTTTACCTCAACAGTATCCACAGCTCATGCAGATTACCGCGATTTCCCTGGCACAGCTTTTTAGAAGCCTCGGGGTGAACGCAAGCGTCAAATGGCCCAACGACATTCTCTTTGAAAAGAAAAAGTTCTGCGGGATGGTTTCCGAAATTCTCGTAAAAAATGGAAAGAAAATTTTGACGACAGGCATCGGCATCGACGTGAACGCAACAGAAGAAGACTTCGCCGAAATCAATCGTCCCGTAACAAGCCTTCGCCTCATTCTCGGCAAGCCTTTGAACCGCGAAATTTTACTGCAAGAAATCGTTCAAAAGCTTGAAAACGCGATTGAAATAACCCGCATCCAAGGCATTGCACCGTGGATTGCGGAATGGCGCAAAATGGATCAGTTCATCGGGCATTCCGCCAAAATGGCCGAAGGGAACGAAGTCATCGAAGGCACGATCCTCGACATCAACGAAGACGGAAGCCTGCTGTTTCGCAAAACGGACGGTTCGATTATCAGCCGTTACACCGGCGATCTAGAAATTTAATCGCTCCGCGAACGAGCCTACTTGTTTGGATCCTGCTTGTTCTTAAAATAAAAATTCCCGATAAGCGCCACGGCAAGCAGCACAATAAAAACATTCAGCGCTTTATTCGCCGTTTCTTCCGGGATAAATCCGAATTCACTCCCCAGCACGTCAATCAAGGACAATAACGCAATCCAGATCGCAGTCCGTTGGCACACCTTACGTTTGTCATCGTAACGCATTGACGTCACCTCCCAAAAGAATCCATACAATCAGCCCAATCATCACCAGGACACTAACGCCTACATTTGCCAAAAAGAAATCCCGGTTCATCGTGTCCAAATCATCGGACTTGCGAAACAAATGAATGTAAAGGATCGCTACCGCCATCAACGCAAAAACGCTCCACCAGGCGATTCCCATTTGCCAATAGATTCCAAAAATCACACAAAGCAAGAGCATTGCCAAGTGACTCGCCAGCGCAATCTTCAGAGCCTTGGCCCTGCCAAAGCGCGCGGGTACGGAATGCAATCCCTGCTTACGGTCAATTTCTTCATCCTGCGTTGCATAGATAATGTCAAAACCGCCCATCCAAAGCATCAGAATAAACATCAAAAAAATCGGGAACGCTGCGAATTCCCCGCGGACAGCAATCCAAGCGCCCAAAGGGCTCATTCCAATGGCAAAGCCCAGATACCAGTGGCAAAGCCACGAAAAGCGTTTCCAATAGGAATAAAAGCCTAGCGCGCATAAGACCGGGAACGAAAACGCTCCTGCCAGCGGATTCAACAACCAGGCAAATGTGCAAAAAAGTCCCGCATTCACGGCGATAAACCCCATGACCGCCTTTTTCGAAAGCGCTCCCGTCACCAAATGACGTTTCGCCGTCCGCGGATTTCCCGCATCAATCTTAGCATCGACAAGGCGATT
>OCVV011340742.1_pt1 | contig 26975 bp, 22 predicted proteins | sample 1539721 | NCBI WGS metagenome assembly OCVV01 (sample SAMN02144230, study PRJEB22623) | gut metagenome | biome: sheep rumen | host: Ovis aries | place: New Zealand | reverse complement strand
CTAAGTCAAATATAGGAAACCCCGGATTTTCCGATGAGGAACGAGGTAAATTCAATCAGCTTTTAAATGCGGGATTTGCAGATACTTTCCGCAGACTTTATCCTGATGAAGTGAAATATTCGTGGTGGTCATACCGTTTCAAAGCGAGGGAGAAAAATTCAGGGTGGAGAATTGATTATTTTATCGTTTCCGAAAGATTTATGGAAAAAGTAGAGGATTCAATTATCTGCACCGATATTATGGGGAGCGACCACTGCCCCGTATGCCTTGTCACAAAATAGGAGAAACTATGTTTAATATTTTTTCGGAAAAGAAAATCCCCATTCCGCAGGGATTTTCAGAAAATGATGTGAAAATTGAATCGAGTATCTGCACAGGCGAGAAAACTATCGGCTTTTATGACAAACATTCAAAAAAATTAATGTTTGCGGAACTCGTCAAATCAGAAAGCGATATTGATAAATTCTATAACAAATACGGTATTGAAAGGAAAAAATAATGGATTTTCAGAGACTTGAAAAAAATTTAATTGACAATATCTATGAGGCTCAGCTCAAAATAGGTTATGAAAAAAGACCCGTCAGCTTTAATTATACCACACAGTCACTCTGTCATCTCTTGAATGTAAATGATATAACAGAAGAAATTCTGTCTCAGTTCAGAAGCGATAAAACAGGCGATATTTCATTCCGCCCCATAAAATCAGGCTGGTGCATAACCGTTTCGGAAATCGGTGCGGATTACGTTCACGAAAACTGCAAGGGCGGTTTTATCGCTGATTTGATTGAAACTGTAAGACATCACGGCAAATCCCTTGACGATATTTTTAATATTTTTAAGAAATATTCCGATAACGTCTGCATCGAACAGAAAAATAATGAGGAATTTGACTACCTTGTCTATTTCAAGGACGGTATCCCCGACAACTATTATTACTGCATCACAGATGAGGGTCTGCATATAACCTATCACAGATTTACAAAAGAGGACTATGAGGACTTTAATTTCTGATATAATTAAAAAATAAATATTTATTTTCCGCTTGACATTTTATGTATAATGTGATATAATATTCAAGTATCGTGATTGTGCGGTATGTTATCCTTGCCCGCAGTCGGTTGCAGGGCATAGCCCAGAAGGAGGTGTTTATAATGGCAAAAGTATCCGCTAAATATGAGGTAATGGTTGTTTTCAGCCTCAAAAACGGTGAAGAATCCATGAGAGCTCTCATCAATAAGTTCAAGGAGAGAATCGAGCGTCATGCTGAAGCTGTTGAAGTCAACGAGGATTGGGGTAAGCGTAAGCTTGCATATCCTATCGAGGACGAAACAGAAGGTTACTATGTAATCTATACTTTCACTTCACAGCCCGAATACCCCGCAGAGCTTTCAAGACGTCTCAATATTGCTGACGGTATTCTTCGTTCACTCGTTACTGTTGTTGAATAATTCTACTTCATTTTTTTAAGGAGGCGGTCAGATGAATAAAGTTATGTTAGTTGGCAGACTTGTTGCCGACCCCGAATTTCGCCAGAACCCGACAGCCAGTGTTTCTTGCAGAATAAGAGTTGCTGTTGACAGACGCTTTGTTGATAAGAATACAGGCGAAAGACAGGCAGATTTCATTAACTGTACTGCATGGGGGTCAACTGCTGAGTTTGTAAACCGTTATTTCAATAAGGGTAAGCTTATCGGCATTGAAGGTACTCTCAGAACAGGCAGTTATCAGGACAAGAATCACCCTGATGTTACTCACTATACTACTGATGTGTTGATTGAAAACGTTGAGTTTGTCGGCGGTAAATCAGAATCAGGCGGTAATAATAATTATCAGAATAACTACAATAACAACAATTATAATAACGGCTACAATAATAATGGCGGCTATAATAATAATGGCTACAACAACGGCGGTTATGATAATAATAATTACTCTGCTCCTCCGCAGGCAGCTCCTCAGCAGCCACAGAATAATGACAGTATGTCGTATGGCAGTAATCAGGATTTTGAGGAAATTATCAGCGACGGAGATGTTCCGTTCTGAAAACATTACTAAGATAGGAGGATAAAGGAAATGCCAATGGATAAGGAAAGAGGTCCCCGTCCCGCTAAGAAGCCCCGCAAGAAGGTTTGTATGTTCTGTGCTGACAGAATCGAGAGAATCGACTATAAAGACCTCAACAAGCTCAGAAAATGCATGACTGAGAGAGCTAAGATTCTCCCCAGACGTGTTACAGGCACTTGTGCATTCCACCAGCGTGAACTTACTGTTGCTATCAAGAGAGCAAGACATATCGCTCTTCTCCCTTATGTAAGCGACTGATTGTAAAATATAACTGTACAGTTTCGGCTGTGCAGTTTTTTTATTTAAAATAATTTTATTGGTGTGGTGATATTATGGAACTTGTTGAACGTATAGGAGTAAACCTTTTTATTCAGGTAATAATAGAAATGTGGAACGGCATATTTCTGCTGATAATGATATTTTCGCTGATAATTTCCATAAGGGATAACAGAAAAAATAAGCATATAGATATTGTTATACCTTTTACAACAGACATACTTGTATTTTATATAGCATTATATATTTACAATTTATGTAATATAATGGGAATAGTGTATGAATTTAAAACGGACAGAATATCATATTGGATAGTACACATTGCTGTTTTTGTGTATTATGTGATAGGGGCATTTCAGACACTTTTCTTTTTGCAGTTGGTCAACAGATATATTGCAAAAAAATACAGATTCAGACGGCTTAAAATACTTACGAATATTCTCCAGCTTATGCATATAGTACCTGTTGCATTTCTCATTGCAACTCCTTTTAACGGTGCGCTTTACTATTTCACCGAAAAAAACGAATATATCAGGGGAGATTATTTCTATGTATGGCATATTCTTTCAATCGGGACAGTAATATTTATTTTCGGGGTGTTTCTTATGTATCGCAAAAAAATAGATTCAATGTTGAAGCAGATTATGGTTATTTTAACAGTAGTTCCTGTGATTGGCTTTATTCTGAATACAAGTTACAGTTATATAAGTTTTAACAATATATGTGTATCTGTTGCCGCACTCTTAATATTTCTTATGTATGAAAAATATAAGAATGATATGATTATAAAAAATGCTAAGGAACTTCTGACAGTTCAGGAAGAACTTGCAAAAAATAAATATGATTTGGAAAAAACTAAAAATGAAGCCCTTATTGCACAGATACAGCCCCATTTTATAAACAATTCCCTTATGGCTATACGCTCACGCTGCCGCAATTATCCGGAAATATATGAGAGTATCACCAATTTTTCACGCTACCTGCGCTCGCACTTTGAGGCTATCGGTGATACGGAAATGATAACGTTTGAGGAGGAAATGGAAAATATAGAGGCTTATCTCTATCTTGAACATGAAAATTACGGTGAAAAATTAAAGGTTGAATATGATATTGAACTCGATGATTTTCTTATTCCTTCACTTTCTGTTCAGCCCCTTGTTGAAAATGCAGTCCGTCATGGCGTGGCTACATATGAAATGGGCGGTATCGTGAATATAAATGTTAAAAAAATTGAAGATAAAATATATATCGACATCATTGACAGGGGATTTGGTAAAAATAACCCCACACCCCAGCAAATAAGACGAAAAGCTGTAGGAATTGAAAATGTCCGTGCAAGATTAAGGCTTATGGCGGGCGGAAATCTTGCGATTATCGGAAACGAAAACGGCACTACTGCACGAATTACCCTTTTGTATAACAGTGAACATTAACAGGAGGTATACTATGATAACATTATCTGTTGACGACCAGAAATCATCTGCTGAACTTATGCAGTTCATGCTCAATAATATTGACCCTGAAGGCACACATATGATTGCAGGCAGTGCCGAGGAAGCCCTGTCACTTCTAAATAATACAGTTCAGATTGTGTTTCTTGATATAGAAATGCCCGTCATGAACGGCATAGAACTCGCTAAAAAAATAAGAGAAAAATATGACAAGATAAATATAATCTTCATAACAGGCTATATCGAATACAGCTATGAGGCATACAGCACCCGTCCGAGCGGATTCCTTAAAAAACCTGTCTGCGAACAGGATATAATCCATGAACTTAATAACCTGCGTTTCCCCATAAACAAGAGAAAAGCTCCGCTGATTGTAAACTGTTCCCCCTTTGCTATTTTCCTGAAAGACCAGCCCTATGATTTCAAGCGTGACCGCACAATCGAACTTTTTGCATATCTTGTTTACCGTAACGGTGCTTTCTGCACAAACGGCGAACTGCTTGGGGCATTGTGGGGCGGAGACCCCGAAAAACAGGGGTATCTCCGCCAGCTTGTCATGGATATGCGTGAGTGCCTGCGTGAAATAAATTCGGAAAATATTATTATCAAAAAATACGGAAAAATAGGAATAAATATAAATGAACTCAATTATGAGGGTAATCCGGCTGATATAATAGAGGAATTTCATTGGATATAATATATTTATCATATTTTATATATTAGAATATCACATAATTTTCATCATATTATCATATAATTTTCATATTAATCTGAAATATTTGCCGAAATTTGTAACAGTTCAGTAACAGTGGATATGATATAATTATATCAGATATAAAGATTACATACTGGATTTTGAAAACTATATTATCATAATTGATTTTTTATAATTGTCAGATTTTTGTACATATGAGGTGAAATAATTGGAAAATACCGAAAAGATGCATGAAACTGAATATAAAAATAATGAAAAGAAAAAAAAGCATCAGTCCCCTATGAATCCGATACAGGTCTTTCTCCTTAATTTTCTCATAGTAATTACTGTCCTGTGGCTTTTATTCGGCTTTGTAATCGGTGCGGCAGTCGCTCCGAACAACGATATGTCACCGAATATAAAAGCTAAGGATATGCTCATATATTACAGGCTTGAAAAGGATTTCCGTTCTCAGGACGTTGCCGTGCTTTCAAAAAACAATACAACCTATGTCGGCAGAATAGTAGCAACAGAGGGCGACAGCGTTGATATTACCGATGAGGGACAGCTCATCATCAACGGCAATATGGTCTCAGAACCCGATATTCACGCTTCAACGCCACGATTTGATGAATTTCTGTCATATCCCGTTACACTCGGAGAAAATGAATATTTCATTCTTGCCGATTCAAGAGGCGGTGCTGAGGACAGCAGATATTATGGCTGTGTGAATTACAGCGAAATACTCGGAAAAGTCATAATGATAATCAGAAGAAACAGCATTTGACCTTTGGGAGTGATGTAGATGAAATGGCTTAACAGTATCGCAAAAGCCGCAAATAATCTGCTTATGGTATTTGCAGCCCTGATTGCAGCCGTTCTTCTGGTTACAGGACTGTATGTTCTCAATGATATATACTATACCAATGCGGCGGCTTTTGTTTCCTATGATTTGCTTAAATACCGCCCTGTACCAAAATCATCGGACGATGAAACAATTGAATATACCTTTGAAAACCTTAAACAGATAAATTCCGATACCGTCGGCTGGATTGAAATGTTCGGCACTAATATAAACTATCCCGTAATGCAGGGCGACAATAACCTTGAATACCTTAACAAGGATATTTTCGGATACCATACCTTTACAGGCTCAATCTATCTGGCAGCCGAAAATGACAGCGAAATGGGCGACTGGTATAATATCATCTACGGTCATCATATGGAAAACGGAGCAATGTTCGGTGATATAGAAAAATACCTCGATTCAGACTATTTCGCATCACATAACGAGGGAATACTCCAGACTGAAAAAGGAGATTACCATATAAGCGTTTTTGCCTGTATCAAGACAAATGCCTATGAAGATACGGTCTATCAGGTGAAAGAAAATGCAGAAGAAAAATATCCCGCTCTGAAAGATTATATCAGAGAACATTCAGTCACTCAGTCTGATATTCCTGAATTGTCAGATGATTTGCGTGTTCTCGGTATGTCAACCTGTTCAGATGCTGTCACGGACGGCAGAATCGTACTCTTTGCAAGTATTTCCCCGTGGAATGAAGCGACAGACGGTGACGCTTACGAGCGTATGTCATACAATAATCATGATGAGGAGAATATCAGCGATATTCAGTCTCTTTCCGCTGTCGGTCATGATTTAAGAAAAAATAAATGGGCGTTTCTCAATCTTATGTGTGTTCTCTGTACTGCGCTTACTCTCCTGCCCATATGGACGATTAAGCGCAAGTACGGTCAGCTCCCGTATGCAAGAAAATTAATCCGCACTCTTGATGACGAAAATCAGGAATTACAGGAAAATGCTCAGGCTGAAAAGAATAATGAAACAGATATGCAGCCCGATGAGGAGGATATCAATAATCCGCAATATGACGAAAACAATGATATAATATCCGACCTTAAACATTTTATCAGAAAATGCCATGTCGGAATTATTCTTGAAATAATTATACTTATTGTTTCTGTAATAGTATTTCTTATTACAGAAGATTTAACAGGGCGCATGGGTATCCGTGACAGGTGGACGGGAATTATGATACTTATTTCTGCCGCCGCCCTTATTACAGATTTTATATGCCTGCGGTACAGGGGTAAATTACCGCAGGAAAATCCGCAGAACCCTGATGAACCACAGGAGGTTAATAATTCCGAAAACTGATACATATTATTAGGGGGGTGATTTTTGATGAACGGAAAACAGCTTTGCAATAAAACTATTTTCAAAAGAATACAGATATTTTTCATAATTGTAGTAATGGCTGTATCTTTTATCCCTGAGGAAATTATAGATACATATGCCTACGAAATCAGCGAAACCGAAATAACTGACACAGATAATACTGAAACAGACAATACTGAAACAGACATTACAGAATCGGAGCTGGAATATCAGGTCATCAGCGCATCACCTGATGAGGACGATTCACAGGTAATCACACTTGACGGTCTTATGCCGTCAAATGCCGCTGTAAGTGTAAACAGTCTCAATGAACCGCCTGAAAAAAATCTCTGCGCCTATGATATATCCATATCTGACAATAACGGCGAGAATTTTCAGCCCCAGAACGGTTCAAGCATTAAAGTTCAGATTACAAACTCAAATATAGCAGAAGCCGTTGCATCAAATAACAAGCTCCGTCTGTGGCATATTGATGATGACGGTGTTCGTGAGGAAATACATAATTTTACAATACAGGACGATACAATAACTTTTGAAGCATCAGGATTTTCTGTATATGAAGTTGACGACAGCGGTCCCGCACTCGTGACATACCGGTTTAAATGGCCTGATATGGACGGAAACTATAAGGACTACTATTTCCATACATCAAGCACAAATTCAAGCGGAGCATACAAGGAAATATGTCAGCAGACAATAAAAGACGGTGAAACCCTCATATTCCCGCAGCTTCCTGCCAATAACAAAGATACATTCGTCGGCTGGTTTGTTTATGAGAATGGCACTTTGTCCGAAGAACCTTTTGATTTCAATAATGTACCCAAAGTTACAGAGACTAAAACTGTTGAACTGCGTGCGGTGTTCAAGTCATACGCATACCTCATATTCTATGAGCAGACGGACTATACTACCGGAAAACCTCCTGTTCTTGCCACAAGGCGAGCAATCTTTGATGATAATGGAAAGGCAGTGCTTTCCAGCGAAGGCATTACTGTTATATATGATGATCATGATAGCGACAAGGCTGAAAACCAGCCCGCACAGAAAGTATTCAAGGGCTGGAAAGTTGAAAACAGTCCGGTTTATGAAAACGATAACGATGCATATAGTGTTACCATAGACGGAAATTCATATACAATAGAAAAAATTAATCAATCTCCTGATGATGAAAATTCGGAAACTGAGGAACAGGGAGTTTATCTGAGGCTTTATCCTGTGTTTGAGGATATACGCTGGCTCGGATTCGATACGGGTGAAAAGGGAAGCGGTGCAACTTATATTCCGCCTGTATATTTTGAATTAGGTGAAGGATTTTCATTCAGCGGCAGAAGTGTTCCTGTCCGTGCAGGATATACTTTCGGCGGCTGGTTTACAGAACCAAACGGAGGCGGTCAGCAGGTAACTGACGCAAATCAGAATCTTGTCTCCTCTCTTAATACCGATAAACTTGAAATTAAAGAAGACGGAAAATTATATGTAAAGGAAAATATTACAAACGAACAGGGCAAGAAAATTGTTCAGGTCGATTTGTACGCAAACTGGATACCCGCAAATTCAAAATATACTGTCACAATCTGGAAACAAAAGGCTACTGATGAGACCAATATGGATACAATTGATGACAGAACACTTTATCCGCAGTATAAGGGGAAAGAACATGATAATGAATATGAACAGTTTATCAGCGAAAAAAATGAGGAATCAAAGCTGAAATCATATGACTATTCCGAAAGTTTTTCCATCGATGAACTGACAGAAACTAATGTTTCTGTTGCGAATATCTATAAAGATTTAGTCAGAAATAAAATCAAGGAGGATTATACAGGCTTCCATTATGCCGATTGCAGTTATGATATGGAAGTAAGAGGTGACGGAAAAACCGTTCTTAATGTTTACTATGACCGTAACGTGCATACATTGAAATTTAATGTAGGAAATTATAATACGACTGTTTTTGAAAAAACAGCTCTGTATGGTGCATCTATTGTTGATATCTTTCCCATACCGAATTATAAGGACTATATCTGGAACGACAGCAGCAATCCGAAAATATATGACTATGTCCTTGCAACATTGGAGACAATGCCCAACAGCGATGTAACTTTTACTGCTGAATCAAGAGCAGCAACCAGATATATCTATTATTATGTTGAAATAGATGAAAGCGACCAAGATGAATATTCAGAAACAAGAACTTTTAATGGTCAGCTTTATGGTCTTTACAAAACTGTAAATCATGGATTTTATGTTTTGACTTACGATGAAGAATATCATCCGATAGAGGGTTACAAGCGTGAAACAGGTTTGGCAGATCCGGCTTTTGGTGAGGCAGGAATAAGGGCTAATGGTCGTAATGACCATTTTCAACAAGATGATACAGCCCCGATTGGCGGATATACTACCAATCGTACCACAGTACGGGATATAAACTATCTTTACTATAAGAGAGACAGTTTTAACGCCGTTTTTAGAAATTCAAAAGATAACAGCATTATCAGTGAGGAAAGCATATTATATAGTCAAAAAGTTGAAAATTATGTTCCTAATCCTCCCACACCTGATGAAGGCTATGAGTTTTCAGGCTGGTATGCAGATACAAACTGCACAACAAGAGTATTCTTTCATGAACCGACAGAAGAAGAAATTGATTCTATCAGAGATGCAAACGGCAATGCAAACTATCAGGTATATGAAAGAATGCCTGCCTACAATATACAGCTTTATGCAGGTTATGCACAGAAATACTACCTGATTAAGATAGACCCCAACGGCGGTGAACTTGCTGACAGCCAGTCTACATGGTTCTGGGAACCCTATGACGGTGACCCTATCAGTGAATATAATACCGTTACAAGAAACTATGTACCCGATGCGAACGGTACTTTCTACTATGCACTCCATGACAGAAACTATCATCATCTTAGTGACGAATGGAGCGAATATGAGAGCGGTCTTGACAGAAGTGCAAAATATACCGAAAATATAGAAGAATCCACAAGCGATATAAAATACATTATATCTCCGGGACACTATCGTTATCTCGGCTGGTACAGAGTGAACAATGACGGAACAGAAGAACCTTACAATTTCAGTGAGCGCATAACGAAAAATGTTCATCTGCGCCTGCACTGGAAACAGCTTGGAACATACTATATCAAATATGATGCAAAGGAAGGAACTATCGACAACAGCGACGAAAACGAAACAACTTTTCAGTTCCTCGATGCTGACAACTATGAGGACCATGCGGATATAGTTGTTACCCGTGTTGCACATCCACCCAGCGGTTTCAACTTTACCGGCTGGAGAATTAAAAATGATTCATCAGGTACAATATACTATCCGGGACAGAGTTTCCAGTTTGCTTCAAGTCTGGCTGAACCGCTTGATTATTACAATGAAGATACAGGTGAGAATGAAACAAGACAGACTATAATTCTCGAAGCTGTATATGATGAAATAAAAAATGCCTCCATTATTTATGACGCAAACGGCGGTACAATAGATGATGAAGCTCTCGCAATTGCTAATGCAGGCGGTGCGCTTGAACATCTTTTCAAAGACCCGAATGATACTCAGGAATATTCGGTTACAGCCGACAAAAAACAGCTTATTGTAAAGGATTTAGTAAACAATACTGCTGTAAAACTCAGCAACGGCGAAGGTTTTTCAAATGAAGGTCTTAAATTCGTAGGCTGGAAAGACAGCAACGGAAATTTCTTTACATCTGACAGCATTAAAACATATGTGGATAACAAAGAACCCCTTACACTCTATGCACAGTGGCAAACAAAAGTTTATTTCGACAAGAATAATGAACATGCCAACGACTGGGGCGGTACATGGGATTCCACAAAATATACATGGGACGACGAGAAAGGAATGTACTATACTGTCGTAAATCTCGGTGAAACCGTCGGAAAACCACAGAATACACCTGTTTCTTCAAATAGTGACGAAATGTTCCGTTACTGGTCTCTTAATAAATCAGGAGACGATATGACAACTGAGCCTTTCAATTTCAGTCAGCCCATAACTCAGGATATGCTCGGTGACAACGATTATCTCACGCTTTACGGCTGCTGGAATACTCCTGTAAAAATCCCTGTACATCTCATTGATACTTCTGACGAAACATGGGTAAAGCATGACGATTGGCTTATAAACGGAGCTGATACAAAAATTGTTCTCAGCGATTCAACTCCTGTATTACTGGGAACAAAGGAGGAGTCATATGCATATGCCGACAGCACTAAACTTAACGACTATAAATGGGCTTTTGCCTGCGTTTCAGAAGACGGAGAAGGCTACACCGTTTCGGAAGATACTTTAATAAAAAGTATATGGTACGATTCAGGTGACGGCAAAGTAAAGGTTAAATACAGCGATGATTCAGTACATGATTTTGATACCGATAATGATGCTGTATATCTTGTATATTACAAGGATTCAACAATCAATATAAACTATGAATATATGCCTATCAGCGGAGGATTTACAAATATAACAAACAGTGTAAGAAGTGAAGCTCCAAAAAATGTAGATTTTTCTAATGCAAATAATAATCCTTATAATATGTATAACAAGATAACAAGACCGCTTTACTATGCAAATAACAATAATTATCAGTATTATTCATTTGCTGTTGGTGAGAAAAATGCTTCTTCTGTTTCTGACCTCAAAGTAATTACCAATCATTCCGACAGCGACATCAGCCGCCCACCGTTGAGCGTGCGCCGTGTATGGAACGGATTTGAGTATTCTCTTGACGGTGTAAACTGGAATGACTGCGGATATATTGATTTGTATGTTATATATTACGAAAATCGTCCGACAATCGTAAATCTCACCGAAAAAACTATCGCTATGCCTGAGAATATGTCTGATGAATTTGAGTATAAAGTAGAAATTGAACAGAAAGAAACTCAAAAAGTTACAACAACATTTTATTATAAAAGACAGAGCAGAGAAGAATATGTTCCAATAAATACTGGTAATTATCAAACTCATACCGATGAAACTGAAACACCACCTTCTGTCATCATGCCTGAGTCAAAAGTATATCTTTCTGACAGTGATATTGAACAGTATGTTCTCTTTTACAGCAAGCCTGCGGATATCACAAGCGATTATATCAGATATGGAAACGCAACATATAATGCAGGTTATGGAAATCGTGAGGTTTATTATAGGGACACAACTTCTACTGAAATAACTCAGACTATAACAATAATACAGGCACCAAAAGAAAATTACAGTACAACAAATGATGCGGTTTCAGGCGACCATATTTATAACAGCAGTTACACTTCATCATCTGACAGCACAGAAAAAACTATAACATATACAAACAAACGCATTCCCTATGCTGAACTGAATGTTGCTGTAATCGAAAACAGTAAAATTATCAAAAAGAATGAAATAAGAACTGATAATGGCAATATTTATAAGCATGGATTTAATTCTATACCGGAAAAATGGAATATTTCAGACAGTTCTGTTGTTTCTCCGAATGCACTTATAAACAATAACAGCGAATATGTTTTCGCAGGTATTGTTTCGGGAAATGCTGACAGCAATACTGAAATTGTAACTGTCGCTGATAAACCTGTTCAGTCATTGTCGTTCGGTAAACTGAGTGACAATTCTTATAATCTGTATCTCAATGATGATACATCAAAACTCCTCGGTGAAAAGGATATATATTTTGTATACGTCAAAAGACCTAAAATAAAATATGTATTTGAAAAGCCTGACGGAACATATGTTGATATAACTCCTCTTAATCAGGACAATTCACCTTATAAGAGAAACGGAACAGAAATTTCTCAGAATGAAATTATTCCGCTGACAGATGCTAATTCTTCTCAGAATCCTATGATTGTTTCAAAGGTTTACAGCGGTGAATCGGTATTTATTCTCCCTGATGAACTCGACTATGAAAATAATGAGCGTATGCTTGAATTAAAGTGCATGGGTCTTGGAAATGCAGGCGGAATTAATGATGTTTCAGACAGTACTTCAATGCTGCTTGATATCAGTGATTCAGGTGTGGAATATCGTTTCAGAGGTACTGACAGACCGCAGTTATTACCTGAAAATTCCGTTGTGTATGCAATCTATAAGTTAAACGGTTACAGCCTTACTCTCAATAAATCCGTAACAGGCGACTCAGGCGGAATCAGTGAATTTACTTTCAATATAAGTTCCAATCGGCTTACAAACAATGAATATTATGTGAGCGGAATTGAAGATACTGAAAAAGTTTTCGTTTTAGGCGGCAAGATATCTGTAACAGTCCCCAGAGACAAAAGCGTGACAGTTTACGGTCTGCAAAGCGGAATGTATACTGTATCGGAATCAGATGCAGGAGACTGCGAACTTGTTGTTACAGTGGACGGTCATGAACAGACTGTTACAAATAATTCGTTTAGTTTTAGACTTAATTATGATACCTCAGCTGATGTATTGAATAAATATCCCGTACCCGTAACAGACCATAAAAATACATCTCTGCCGTATATAATTATTATAACTTTGCTGGCTGCCGCCGCAACAGTTATGCTGACAATAAGACGAAAGGAGAGGATATCCCGTGGAAAATCCGAGATTTAATTTCCTTAAAGGAAAACACCGCAGGGATAAACCTCCCTGAGATTATACGCAGAAAACCAAATCTATAAATTATCGAAAGGATGATATTAATGAAAAACACTATTATTAAAAAGGCTATTGCCTGCATGACTTCTTTAATGGCAGTTTCTGCGCTGTCTGTTTCAATGGCTTCATATGCTGTTGATACACCTACAATCAATAATCCTCCCGCAAATAAACTCGAAACAGCTCAGAGAGAGGTTGGAATACCAGTCAATAAGGATATTGTTCTTTTCAACGTTGACGAAAGCCAGATTCTCTCACCAAATATTATTTATTCTTATGAGGTAACACCTGCAAATATTTCCGGCACAACTCCTGCAAAAATCACTACTTATGCACCCGAAGACCTCGACACTGACGGCAAAACCCCAAAGACTGGTGCTGTTCCGATTACTGTTACAGTAAAGAGTGGTGTGCTTGCTGCTATTTCTACTGTCGGTGATAACACAGAAACTACCACCAAGAAAGAAGCAACTATCTCTTTTGGTGGCACAAATGATATCTATACAAGTGGTACTACAACCTATTCCAATAATAACGTAACAAAGCACGCCACAAATAAAGAAAGTGTTGAAACTGTTGACCTTACTAAGAAAGTAAGAAATTCAATGACAATTACCGTTGATGCAAACAAAATTTATGACCCTGATTATGATAAAGAAGAACACACAAATACACAGGTAAACGGTCCCGGTGTCTATCGTTACAAGATTGAGGACGTTACAACTGGTGACACCCTGAAAGCTTCTGGAATTGACAGAAAGTATCATACAGCTGACGGTGATACAGACAAATACGTTTACCTTGATGTTTATACAAAGTATAATGAACAGAAGAACGGTCTTGTTGTTTACGGCTATGTATTACTTAAAGATGTCACAGATAAAGACAATGTGGACGTAACTTATAACAAAGACACCACAGGCGAAACTCTCAAAGTTACAGGTTTTGATACAGAATCCGAAAATAAAGACAAATACAATGAACAGACTTGTAGCAAGGGTGAGTTGACTTCTGATGCTTACCATACATACAATGTTGAAGTAAGCAAAAAGACTGAAGGTGACCTCGCAGATACTCAGAACAACTTCCCGTTCAAGGTTGAACTCACAAATACAAATACTGTTACTTCACTTGATGATTTCTACTATGTAATTACAAAAGACGGTACTGCTCAGAGCGAAGTTATTACAAATCTTTCAAATGCAGGTGCATGGACACTTGACGGCAACACAGATACAAACCTCCGGCTTCAGAACGGTGACAAGATTGTTATTACAGGTCTCCCCGTTAAAACAAGTATCAAAGTAACTGAAACAAATAATACTGCTGATACTTATTCTGTTTCCGCAACAAATTTAGTACAGCCGACAGGTGGTGATACTACTGCCGCAATTACCCTTAAAGGTAAAGCAGCAGATGATACAGACATAACAGGTACATCACTTTCAGTTGCAAAAGATAAGACAGCAGAAATGAGTGCTGCATTAGAAATTACAAAGACTGATAAAGGTCAGAAAATTGTATTTACCAATACACTTAAAGACATATCTGTTACAGGTTTACTCTTCAACATCGCACCTTTCATATTTATCACTGCTGCCGGTGTGGTTCTTATCACCCTCTTTATGAGAAACAAGAAAAAAGACAATGCTGATAATATGATTTAACAATCTAACGGTTTTGCCTTCCCGTGTGAAAACATGGGAAGGCAAAATTAAAATGGTGATGTTATGCTTAAAACTTTCAGATTTTGGGTACTGGTAATACTCGTTCTGCTTGTCGTTGGTTGCAGTATATACAAGCATAATATGAAAAGCAACAAATCCGATTTCCGCATATCGGAAAGTTTGCCTGATGAAAGTATATCGGAGATAAATACTTCCGCAGAAACGGATTTCAATATTGTTACTGATTCTGCCGGTACTGCTGATACTTTTGTCAGTGAGACGATTGTTACTGATAATATTGTCACTGATATTCACGGATATTTTCATGATGATGTATCAGAAGAAGAAGATTTTATGACTGCTTCCGAGCCGTATATTTCAGAGAAGAAAATTTCTGAGATTATCGGGAATATGAGGGCTGTTGCAGATTTGAGTGATGACCTTATAGGCTGGATATTTATGGCTGATACTGATATTGATTATCCTGTTGTACAGGGAAATGACAATCAGTATTATCTTCATCATACTCCTGACGGAAAATATTACGACCTCGGAACGATTTTTCTTGACTATCGGAATCAAAAGGATTTTTCCGACCCTCAGAGCATACTTTTCGGACACAATATGCAGCAGGGTATGTTTGGCGACATAAGAAGATTCAAGGACGAAAATGAATTTGCATCTCATCGTTATGGCTGGCTTTTCACTAAGGAATATCTTTACCGCATAGATTTTTTTGCATTGTCTGTTGTCAATGCATACGACAGTATTTATGATGTACCCACAGATGATAATATTTCATGGACTGATATGCTTATAAAAAACAGCTTATATATCACTGATGATAATATATCTCCTGACGACCATATTATAGCTCTTTCGACCTGTACGGCTGCTGACTTTGACAATGCCCGTGCGCTGTTTGCAGGCGTACTTGTCAGGGAGCGTGAAATCACCGTCTTTCAGCAGTAACTTGTTAATTTTTGATATGAAAAGAATGGAAGGTGATAAAATGTGATGATAGTTGCGCTCGACAAGGACAGACAGTCCAATGAAAAACTTGGCAGTATGCTTAAACAGACTATGATTAATCATAAGTACAGATATTTTACATCAATATCTGAATGTATTGATTTTGTAAGTAATTTTGAAGTATCTCTCGTGTTTTTAAGCAAAGATATAGGGCATCATCCCTATGATGTACAGATAGTATGTCATAAACTCAGAAAAATAAAGTCTGACATTGATATTATACTTATGGGAAATGATGACAAGCTGAACAGCAGTATGGCTTTATGGAGTTTAAAAAACAGATGTTCTGATTATTTATGCAAACCGCTTGAATATGAAAAACTGATATCATCACTTCGGAATATATGGTTTAATCCTATTCCTGAATTAGATGACCTGATAAGTTTATAATTGTTTTGTCTGATAACTATGAAAATATTGCAGAAAAAATAAAGACCTTCATTATGAAGGTCTTTTAATATTATCTGACATCTGATTTTTCGGTAACTTCTGTATTCTCAGAATTTTCGGTAATTTCGGCATTCTCAGAATTTTCGGTAACTTCGGTATTCTCGGAATTTTCAGTATTTTCCGTAACAGTGATTTCCTGTTTTACAGGATATTTTTCTTCGTTGAAGAAAGGTATTACAAAGAAAAGCGGGAGTGTTGAAAAGATTGAATATGCATATCTGAACTCCGAAAATACAGGCGTTGCAATAAGGAGTGTAAGCCATATTCCTATAACAGTAAGATAGGGGAGCAGGAGAGATTTTTTATTCTTGACAACTGCCACGCAGAATGAAAACAGAAGCAGCCATATTGTACCGCCGATACTCCAGAAAAGACCAAGAACATAATATTTCTTGTATGCAAATCTGCAATTGTCAAGAAATTCACCGAATTTTTCAGAAATATATGATTTCTGTTCTATATCCATGTGGTCTGACCTGAATTCGCCTGCATATACCCAGTAGCGGACATCGGGATACCAGTAGCCGTAAGTTTCGTCACGGTAAGCCTTCAAATAGTCAACGGGATATTTAAGACCGACATCAATCCAGAGTTTAAGAAATTCGCCTTTATGCTCCTTGATATAGTCCTGATTGTCAGTTTCTCTTACAAGGTTCTTGATTGAGTCGGATATATCAGCAATATAGCGGTCTGATATCTGTTCTACGTCTACGACCTTGCTGAGGAGTTCAAGCTGTTCATCAGTGAGGGGGTCTTCTTCATTCCTGAAAACAGCGGCTATCTGCTGTGCAGGTATTGAAAGGGATTCTATTGTATCGGGCTGTATAACGTCCATTGAAGCGTATACAGGTCCTTTTATTATGAGTGATATTACAAGTGCTGCGAATATGATTCCCGAAAAAATAAATTTCCTGCATTTTATTGCAAAAATTACTATAAACACAAAAAGGAAAACATATGCGTAAAGTCCGTTGCTCCTGAAAAGACATACTCCCATTCCGCTGATAAAGAGGAGTATTCCCTCTAAAACGGGAACTTCTTTCTGTTTGTTTTTTATTGATACAAGTATGCGCCAGAGTGTGACTGAAAAAGTCACCATGAATGCTGAGAAAAGGACATCTTTCCAGATTGTACTGCTGTATACTCCGTGATACGGGAGAAGTGAATAATATGCCCATACAATCAGCATGACTGTTTTTCTTATGCGGAACTTGTAAATTGTGGCTGTGAGGTATGAAAAAGCTGATGACAAGGCGAGAAGCTGGAATACTGTATATACAGCTATTGCCTTTGTATCGCTGTCAGGGAAAATTTTTCTTCCGAGCATGAAGAAGAATTTTATTACCAGTGTATGTGCTGTCGGGTGATGATTTGAAAGCGGATAATTTCCGACAGTCTGATTTATCTGTTCGATTGAGTCGGTTGTGATATCTGCGGGGAATCTCCAGAGAAAATACGGAAGCCAGCACAAAAGCGTACAAATCATTGAGATGAAGAATACAAGCAGTACGCTTTTTCTTGTGGGCATTTTTTCTTTGAGATTAAATTCAATATTTTTTGCCTTGTCAAGCAGAACCATCATTACTGATACAAAAAACAGGCTGAAACCTATTGCCTGATTGAGAATATTTCTCATTCTGCCTTCTTCAATCGACATAAACCAGCCTATATTGAAGAAACACATCGCCGCCGCATAAAAAAGGCCGCATACAAGTGCAGTGAAAAACACACGCCTGTCCCTTATTTTAAACGCATTCCTGTACATGGGGACGAGAAGAATAAAAAATACAAGCAGCATGAAGTTTGTCGTACCCATATCGAGGAACATCGCAAAAGATGAAGCTGACATCAGTGCGGCTAATATGGGGGCTGATTTCTGAAAGATATTTTTTGCCTTTTCTTTTATACTAATCTCCATTGACATTTTCTCCTTTGGATTGTAATGTCATCAGATTTTTAAGGCGTTCATCGGCACTGTGGAGATATATCTCAAAATCCTGACGGTTTTTCTGTATTATGCAACTCAGTATCATACCTGAGAACAGCGACATGAGTGCTGCGGTGAATGTGAAACAGCAGACTATCAGTGTGGGGAATCTTGCAACCTGTCCTGTCTGGAAATACTGGATAAATACAGGAACGATAAAGATTAATGATATGATAAAGAGTATGGCTGAAATTATTCCGAAGAAATTTGACGGTCTGTAATTTTTGTAGAGTTTTGCGATAGTGAAAAGAACTTTCATGCCGTCTGAATATGTGTTTAATTTTGATTCGCTTCCTTCGGGTCTGTCACGGTAATTTATGATGACATTTTCGGTGAGCATATTTTTGTCGATAGCGTGTATACTCATTTCCGTTTCGATTTCAAAGCCTTAAATATATTTTTCTTTTCTGTATGTGATTACAAATAATTTCAAGTATTTAGTATCATAGATTGGTACTCTTAAACCAGTATTTCTCTCACTATTTTACGAAAATTTTTCTAATTTTTGAATATGCAAATATGCAATATATATTTGACTTTTTGTATAATATGTGATATAATTAAATAATAATAATATGTTTTCGCATATGCAGTAAGGAGGGATTTTTTATGCAGAAAACTAAGGAAAAAAGACGCATATCTGCTGTAATGATTGTTTTTGCAATGCTTTTGCAGGTTTTTTTCCTGCCGTTGAATAACAACATTACTTCAAAAGCTGTTGATTACAATTTCTGTTTCCCCGTGAAGAACGGCTGCAAAATCGCTTTTATCTACGGTTACAGTGCAAGCTACGGCGGAACTCACAGCGGTATTGACATTCATGCATCAGGTGACGATACCATATATGCAGCATATGACGGAGTTGTAAAGGCTACGGCAAATTCATGCCCGCATATCGACTGGGCAAAAACTCACGGCAAGACAGACTGCGGTCATCTGAATACTTTCGGAAATTATATAAGAATTGAAGGTAGTAACGGTCTGCAATTTTATTACGGACACCTTAAACAAAATTCCCTTAAAGTAAAAGTCGGCGACAAAGTAACCAAAGGTCAGGCAATCGCCACTATGGGTTCTTCGGGCTGTTCAACAGGAAAACATCTCCATTTTGAGGTCAGAACTTCAACTGCATCTACTGCAAAAATCAACGTCAATCCTGCTTCTCAGGGCGGACTTATAACCTATGCAAACGGTCCTTACCAAGGCGATTTTATTCCTGTTCTGCCGCCGCTCGGAACTTTTTACCTGAAAAACAAGGGTACAGATACTTATATGTATGTCACAGGTGCGGACAGCAACGGAATGAATGTCGGTCTTGGTGAAAAAAAAGACGACAGCCACTATAAAATGAAAATAACTGCCGTAAAATCAGGCGATGCAACAAGCGGCTGCTATATCACTCCTGAATCAGGCAGTAAGGTTATAAATCCCTATTCCGATACACCTGCAAACGGAACGAATGTAACAGTTTATACAAAAAATACCGACGGTACACAATACTGGGTATTTGAACAGGTTTCAGGAAACTATATTCTCCATAATTACTATAACTCAGCCCTTGTCCTCAACGGTACAGGCTCAAATGTCAATATAGCCACTAAAACAGGCGCAGATTCACAGATATGGGTACTTGAAAAGATTAATCCCGTGATTGTAACTACTGTCCCCGAAACAACCACTCAGCCCACAACCACAACTACCACAACAGTCACAACTACCGAAACTACTGAAATCACTACCGAACCAACTCCTGCGCTTACTGTTGATGAAACAGATATTACTCTTAAACCAAATGAACAGTATACCATTAAAGCAAGCAAGTCAAAACTTAGCTATAAATCGGGAGATACAAATATTGCCGTTGTTTCTTCATCAGGCGTTATTACCGCATTTGCAAGCGGAAAAACTGTCATTTCAGTAATTGATGATGAGTATAACGTTGTACAGATAAATCTTACAGTAAGCGATAAACTTCTTAAAGGTGATACTAATCTTGACGGAAGAGTTTCAATATCAGATGCAGTCGCAATACTCCAATATATGGCAAACAGCTCAAAATATAAACTCGCCGGCGAATCACTTGACAATGCAGATGTTGACGGTACACCGGGCATAAGCGGAAAAGATGCAGCTATCATACAGCTTTATGATGCAGGACTTATAACAGAATTTTAAAATAAAACTCCCGATATTTTCATATCGGGAGTTTTTTTATGCAATTTCAAATCTGTACATCTCAAAATATATGATTGTAATCACTGAAATAATACTTCCTGCCGCACTGATAATATAATAAGGGGAGGGAAGTTTTTTCTTTTTTGACATCATTGATACAACAGCGCATACAGCGGATATAATCATTACTGCCATGCATATTATCTGTAAAATGCCTGTTATTCTTTCGGCTGAAATCGGTATGCCGCTGTAATCAGAAAAAAATGTGAACGATACCAAAAATATTATTACAGAACTGATTTGTGCCGCCTGACCCGAAAAAACTGTTGCTGAACCCGAATATTTCTGCCATTTGCCGAATTTTTTGAGTTTATGCCTTATCCTTATCATGTAAAGAGAAACAATGGCGATGATAAAATATAAAACTAAAAGAAAAAGTTTAAGTACATAAAATTTATCTTTTATATATTCCTCTGAAGATATCTGTAAAGCTGTACCGTCAGATGTTTTGTTTCCCAAAATCATAGCCGTATCATATTTCTGAAAATGTCCGTCATGTATTGCCTGCAATACATTACTGCCTGTATCATTGATATTTTCGCCTATGACATCTGCGGGAACTGCCATAAGATACGGCATAAACTTCATCATTCCGCTGTAAACTGCCCTTGACGGAAGATAATATCCGCTCAAACTGATTTTTTCATTTTTACCGAAATTATACTTTTCAGGGGTAAGCTCACCGAATACCATATACTGAGGGTCTTCCATAAATATATTCCCGTTAGGTTCATTGACAAGTACGACAAGACCTGTCTTTGAATCAAGGTCAAACATCATATTAGCCTGTCCTGCATTAGTTGCACCGTTATGACCGTATGTGCGGACGGTGTATTCATCACACCAGAAACCGTGACAGCAAATCGGAATATCAGATTCACCGTAAAAACTTGTACCTTCAAACATAAATTTCTGCGTTTCAGGATTTTCAAACAGCGGTGCATCATCATTTACAAATGCCTGTGCATAGGTTATCAAATCGCTGAGAGTACCTGCTGCCGCACCTGCGGGGTATGCAGAAATATAATGCAGTCTGTTTCCGAGGTCAATAGTCTGGAAGCCTGTTTTATAGCTTCTTGAAAGTTTTCTCTGCTGATATACAAAATCATTGTCGCTGTGAGTGGGATTTATTGAAGTATGTTCCATACCAAGCGGTTCGAGGATATTTTTATGAACATATTCACAGTAATCCATACCTGATACACATTCTATAACATATCCTGCGACAGCCGCACCGTAATTTGAATAAGCCATAACCTTATTCGGAGGATTTATCTGCACAGGTTCAATAGCCTGCAAAGCCTCTTTAAGCGGAAGGACTTCGCTTTCATTTTTAACTTCAATAGGACGTGTAGTTTCCTGCCAGCCTGCATTATGGTTCATCAGGTTCATCATTGTAATCGGTTCATCATATGACAAATGCTGAAAGAAATCATCGGGGAGATATTCCCTTATATCTTTATCGAGGTCAAGCAGACCCTTTTCCCATAGCTGCATGGCACTGACCCATACAAAAGTTTTTGATATACTGCCCCATTCATAAACGGAATTTTCATCGGCAGGGATATGGTTTTTAATGTCAGTCTGTCCGAAATATCCTGTATAAAGAATTTCATCACCTCTGAACACACCAATTTCCGCAGATGCAAAGGAGGGTTCATCTTCATCATTCATAGTATTTTTTTCTTCGATTTCCGTTATAAATTCATCAAGATTTTTTCCTGACGGAAGACGTATCAGTTCATCAGCTTTTGCGGTCAAGCTGCTGCATGAAAACATAATCCCAACACATAGAACAGCCGTTAATTTCCTGAATAATTTCATAAAATCCACCTCACAGTTCCTTTGTATCATATTCAAGTACAGTGCAGATATATTTATAAATCGCTGAAAATATACCTGTCGATATTATCACCGCACCCAGAAGAAATCCGTCCGCAGTCTGTGCAAGCTGTAAAATCATGTTGAGTATCAGTGCAACAGATGACCCAAGCGGAATAATTCCCGAAACTATCAGAATCCATGTAACTATAACTGCAAATATAAAAATTACAGCGAAAATTTCCTCTTTGCTTGAATCTTTTATTTTTTTGAGTGATGTGTTTATATATTTGCTGTCCTTGAAATATTTTCTAAGTGATGATGCATTTATTGAAAGTCCTATTGCAAATGATGTAAAATAAATAAGATTGAAAAATCCGAGCGTTGAAAAGCCTGAAAGGTTTCTGAGCATTATTTTTATAATATCCTCGCCCTCCATGAATTTTGTGTACAATCCGAGTTTCAGGGAAATAAGCATAAGTATATAAAATATCAGGCTCATAATTGTATAAATTCCTGTCGTGAGAATAAATCTTGAACGCACTAAGTCTTTTCTTTCTATGGGAATAATGCTGTACATTTTTTCGCTGTGGTATTTCTGTTCATTCTGGAAAAGCATAGGCACAAAGAAACAGCCGAACTCCAACGGACAGTATATTCCTGCAATCGGAGATATAATAAATCCCATAGCCCCAAACATTACAGTTATAAGTATAACCATTCCCCTCATATTATTTTTTCCGCCGTTTATGGTAATCAAATCTGCACGAATTATATTATATAATCTATTCATTATGATGTCCCCTTTATAATTCTCGCTTTGATACTTTATTTGCGGTTATCTCTCCGAAAATAATACTGGTTAAAAATGATATAATATTAATAACTGCTGCGAGGATAATTTTCCCCGAAACGCTTGACGGCATACTCGGAAGCATAAAAATCGGAATAATACCATGTTCGGAAAGCCATAAAAATCCTGCAACAAGCCCTACAAAAACACCTATACTTATTGTGAGGATTTTCATTTCGTTTTCTCTGCCGAAAATCTGACCCATCATTTCCATATACAAAAAGCAGAAGCATAAAAATGCAAACATACCGACTATTACCGTAAAAGTCAGGTGATTGTCCTCAAAGCTGTCCTTTATCATCTGTAACATTTCGCTGTCCTGATTCGGCAGTATCCTATATAATTTAAGGTTTATTGATATTAAAGCCAAAATAATCTCAGTTATTTCCGCTATGAAGTGAATCAGGAAAACATATATAAACCTTGCACGGGTTATATTTTTTCTTTTGACAGGTAAAATTCCGTAGAGCTTGTTGAAACCGTTTTTATCAGCCATTCCCTGCAAAGGTATCACAAAAATCATAGCACCGAATATTATATATGCACATATAATCGGTGAAAAAAACAGACTCAGTCCGAAACACATCACGGCAACCACAAGAAATGACGGTAAACCCAGAGGTTTTGCCGTAAGGTAATCAAACCTTATTATTTTTTGAATGTCTTTCATTTTTATCCTCCTTTGCTATATAGATTAAAATTTCGTCAATGCTTGCCTTTTCAGCCTCAATGGATTTCGGAACTTCATTCAGATAAGCAGTTTCAAGCATGGCATCAAAACCGTTTCTGTAAGAATGAAAGCCTATTAATTTTTCTTTAAGATTAGCGGGAATATCATTTTCATCTCCCTTTATTACGGCATATTTTTCGGAGAGTTTGTCTTTTTCGCCTGTAAACCAGACTTTTCCGTCATGCAGGATAGTAACATAGTCAGCGATTCTCTCCACATCAGCGGTTATATGGGTTGAAAACAGAACGCCTCTGTTTTCGTCCTCAATGTATTCAAGAAGAATATCGAGAAGTTCATCACGGGCAACAGGGTCAAGACCGCTGGTAGGTTCATCGAGAATTATCAGTTCAGCCTTATGGGAGAGGGCAATTGCAATCATGAGTTTCATTTTCATACCCTTTGAAAATTCACCTGTTTTCTTTTTTTCGGGCAGGTCAAATTCTTTTATACGGCTGAAAAATTCCTTGCTGTCCCAGTCCTTGTAAAAAGGTTTCAACTGCTGTTCAATCTGTATTATATTGAGATGTTCAGCGAGATAGAGACTGTCAAAGACAACGCCTGACTTTTCCTTTATAGCGATAGTATCGTCAACGCTGTCCAGACCGAAAACGCTTATTTTACCGCTGTCGATTTTAGCCATATTCAGAATTGAGCGTATGGTAGTAGTTTTGCCTGAGCCGTTTTCGCCTACAAATCCCATGACATAGCCTTTCGGAAGTGAAAAGCTTACATCTTTGAGGGCGAAATCGTCATATTTTTTATTAAGGTTTTTAATTTCAAGAATATTTTCCATTTTTATTCCTCCATAAATTTTTTCAGTGCGGATATTATTTCATCATCTGAAAGTCCTGCATTGCGACCGTTAGTTACAGCTTTTTGCAGACCGTCCTCCATTTCAAAGAGCATACGTTCATGGAGAAGTTCATTATTTTTCGGTGCAGTAAAATATCCTTTTCCTGTGACAGATATTATAAATCCCTCGTCCGCAAGGTCATTATATGCTCTTGTGGTAGTTATCACGCTGATTTTAAGGTCACGGGCAAGCTGACGTATTGACGGAAGCTGTTCATTTTCACCGATAGTTCCGTCAAGAATCTGAGTTTTAATCTGCTGTTCTATCTGTTCATAGATAGGCAGTTCGGATTTATTTTTAATTATAATTTTCATAGAGTACTCCCTGACATACTGTATATACTTGATTATATACAGTATAACACCACTGATTTTATTTGTCAATAGGAATTTTTAAGTTTTACTATGATATATATTATTTATATTTCGTTCAACCTGTTGCAGTTTTTTCATAAATATGATATAATGAAAAGCGGAAATTATAAAAATCGGAGGAAATTATGGAAATTCAGAGTATAAATTATAATTCTCATACAGTACGCTATTTCCGTTTCGGAAATCCTGACGGACAGCCTTTTGTAATTATTGCAGGTGTTGCTGTCAGGAGTGTTATGGAATCGGCTGAGTTTATCAGACAGCAGTATATATCTTTTGAAAAGGATTACAATGTTTATGTGATTGACCGCAGAACAGATGTATATGACGGATATGATATAAATGATATGGCTGATGATATTATTCATGTGCTTGACAGCCTGTCAGTCAGAAATGCTGATATATACGGTGTTTCGCAGGGCGGAATGATTGCACAGTCAATAGCTGTAAATCGTCCTGATATAGTCAGAAGGCTTGTTTTGTGTTCAACAGGTTCTTATGTCAATGATTCAGCTCTGGAAGTTATGAATAAATGGAGGAAATTTGCGGAAAATCATGATGCAGAAAAACTTATGCTGTCATTTGCCGAAAATGTATACACGCCTGCATACTGCGAAAAATATCACAATGCTTTTATAAAGCTGGGCGAACTTCTCATGGAAAAGGAACTCGACAGATTCAGCATTATAGTCAAATGTACCGATAAATTTGATATACGAAGTAAACTTAATTGTATTCAGTGTCCCGTACTGGTTATAGGTGCTGAAAATGACAGGATATTCGGCACTGAACCTTCGGAAAATATTGCGGAACTTACAGGCGGTGAACTTTATATCTATAAAAATGAAGCACATGGAGTTTATGACGAAAATGCAGATGTTCTTGTAAGAATTAAAAATTTTCTGGATAAAAACTGACAAAAAAAGACTGTATAACAAAATCGTTATACAGTCTTTTATTTTTTATGCTAAATTATTCTGATACGGGTCTGCCGCTGTTTGCGGGGATTGGTTTCATAGTCGGGAAAAGGAGTACATCTCTTATTGATGCACTGTCAGTCAGGAGCATAACAAGTCTGTCAAGTCCGAATCCAAGTCCGCCCGTGGGAGGAAGTCCGTATTCAAGGGCTGTAATGAAGTCCTCATCAACTTCTGCATTTGCGCCCTGCGCTCTTTTAGCCTCAACCTGCTTTACGAATCTTTCTTTCTGGTCAATGGGGTCATTGAGTTCTGAGAAAGCGTTGCCCATTTCACGGCAGTATATGAAATATTCAAAACGCTCAGTGAATGCAGGATTTGACGGTTTTCTCTTTGCAAGTGGTGAATTTTCAACGGGATAGTCATATATGATAGTCGGCTGGACGAGTTTTTCTTCTACAAAAGCATCAAAGAAAGCTATAAGTACATGACCCTTTGTAGCGTTTTCGCCCTCATCAACTTCAACGCCTTTTTCCTTTGCGACAGCTCTTGCGGCTGCATCATCAGCCCAGTCGTTATAGTCAACGCCCGCATATTTCTTTACAGCCTCGACCATTGTAAGGCGTTCCCAAGGACTTTCCATATCTATTTCAATGCCCTGATAGGTAATTTTAGCAGTTCCGCAGACATTCTTTGCGATAGTGCGGTACA
>OCVV011353828.1_pt1 | contig 27011 bp, 12 predicted proteins | sample 1539721 | NCBI WGS metagenome assembly OCVV01 (sample SAMN02144230, study PRJEB22623) | gut metagenome | biome: sheep rumen | host: Ovis aries | place: New Zealand | reverse complement strand
CCGGCGACGAGAACACGGGCAATGTCTTCGGCGGCAACGACGCCGGCTCCTCGCCCCTCGGCGTGATGCGGGTCGACGTGTGGCACACCGCACATCCCGGCAGCACCGCCTGCCCCACCCTCCCGGCACACGCCAGCTATGCCACTGACGAGGAATACCAGACGGCCTACGATGCAGCAGTTACTACCCTGAACGCCGGTGCCGCGACCGCCAGCAACTACGCCCTGCTGGGCGTCTACGGCGGCGGCAACAAGGCCAGTACCCTCACCGGCCACGTCGACATCGACGCCCCCGGCTGGACCGGTGCCAACCTCACCAAGCTCAACAAGAAGTACATCACCCAGCGCCTCACCGGTGCCAGCTGGCCTGGCGACATCTCGCGCCTCTCGAAGGTCGTCATCCACGGCTGTAAGGAGAACACCGTGATGTACGTCTACGGCGGCGGCCGCGCGGCCAACACGCTTGAAAACGACGTCCTCATCGAGGGCGGCCGCGTCTACCGTGCCTTCGCCGGCGGCGACGGTCACACCCTCACCGACCCCTCGCAGCCGTTCAACGAAACCACCAACCCCTATCTGCCCGCCAACGTGAAGAAATACGACTCCGGCGTGACCAGCAGCGGCGATGCGTCGCTCGTCATCGAGGGCGGTATCGTCTACCAGGCCTTCGGCGGCAGCAACACCTCCGGTTTCGTCGAGGGCACTGCCAGCGTCAGCGTCAATCCTGAACCTACCTGCGAACTGCTGAACGACGAAATCTTCGGCGGCGGCAACCAGGCCCCCGGCGGCAGCGTCGTCGTCACCATCCCCTGCGGCGTCAAAGGCCTCGACGACGTCTATGGCGGCGCCAACGAAGCCCCCATCGACGGCGACGTGACCCTCAACATCCTGGGCGGCGAGATGAAGCGCGCCTTCGGCGGCTCGAAGAACGCCAACATCGACGGCAACGTCACCGTCAACGTCTACGGCGGCTCCATCGACGAGCTCTACGGCGGCAACAACATCGGCGGCAACATCACCGGTACCATCACCGTCAACGTCGACTGGGGTCTCAACGACTGCGCCGACCCGCTCTATCTGGGCTACGTCTACGGCGGCGGCTACCAGGCCCCCTACGCTCCCACCCTCGACGGCTACGGCCCCGTGACGGACACAAATGTCACCATCACCAACTTCACCCCGGTGGTGAATATCATCCAGGCCACGGTGGACACGGCCGTCTTCGGCGGCGGCTTCGGCAATGACGACCCGCTGAACCCCGGCACCAAGGACGCCCACATCGACGCCAACCCCAAGGTGGTCATCGGCGCCTACCGCGTCAAAGACCACGACGGCAACACCATCGTCGCCCAACCCAACAACCACGTGCGCATCGGCCGTGCCAAGAACGAGCTGGGCCGCACGCTGGCGGGCAACGTGTTCGGCGGCGGCAACGCCGGCCCGGTCAACGGCTCGCCCATGGTGATCATCCAGGGCAGCGACACCAAGGTGTGGCACAACGTCTACGGAGGCGGCAACGCCGCCGCCGTCAGCGGCAACCCCGACGTCCAGGTGGGCTTCGACCCGCAGGTCGCCACGCCCGTCATCACCCTCGACGGCGCCGGCAACTTCAGCATCAGCTGCGCCACCGACGGCGCCACCATCTACTACACCACCGACGGCACGATGCCCACCACCAGCCCGGAGAACAAATACAGCGCCCCGCTGACCGACCTGACCCCCGGCACCGTGGTGAAAGCCATCGCCGTCAAGACCGACATGCGCAACAGCGCCGTCGCCACCGTGCCTGTGCCCTAACCGCCCAACCGGGCGGCAACGCCCACCCGGGCGCCGGAGCCCCGCCGGGAAGAGACACCGACCGTCAGGTGGATGTCGCCCCGGCGGGGCTCCCTTTTTTTGTCGCCCGCGGTTAATCTCCGTCGCCCCTACGGGGCTCCAAATGTTTACACGCCGATACCGTGGGCTGGCGCCCACGGCTAAATTCCGTCGCCCCTACGGGGCTCCGCGTCATGTCCCCGCAGGAACACAAGAGGTCCGGGGGCTGCTCCACGCTACCGCCGCAGGAGAATATCTACAAGATCCACGAGATCTCGCGAGCGCAGCGAGCAGGAGAAAATCCACAAGATCTACCAGATCTCGCGAGCGCAGCGAGCAGGAGAAAATCTACAAGATCTACCAGATCTCGCGAGCGCAGCGAGCAGGAGAAACCGGGGGGATGCGGAGGCAGGGTTTTTGTTAATAATTCCTAACAGACACTGGTTTTATCAACAGCTATCAACTTTATTTTGTATATTTGCTCTTTGGAGTATACCATGCAGAGTGATATATATTATTATATATCAATCTTTTGCGTGGATTGTACCCTATAGAAATGAACGAAGAAACAAGTAGAAACTGATGAATAACTCGATGAAATACACAACTAAAGGCCTCAGCCGCGTGCTGATGGCTGTCATTACAATGGCGATGTTCCTGCCCCTGTCGACCCAGGCGCAGACAGAGGAGGCGATGTTCACCATCACGGGTGGCACACAGCCCTTCATGTGGTATGTGCGAACCGATCGCAACGCATCGCTCAACAACTACGACGGCACGCCGCGCTGGCCGGCCGTGCGCTTCGACCCGTCGGTGCAGGTGCCCGTGGGCGTCGACACCAACTGGATGGACTACAACTACGCGAATGCGGGCAACGGCGAGGCGATGATCGACACCACCGGCGGCCTGGAGCCGACGCTGCAGTTGACCGCCGGAACGACGTACATGGGCATCGCATTCCACGTTGAGAACGACCCCGCCAGTGCATACCTGACCAGCTACGACGACGGATTCAACCCCTACTGCGCCTGGTACCGCACGGGCTACACGGGCTACTACTACCAGAAGTGGAAAGGCAAGAGCTACTTCTTGTATATCACGGACGCTGGTTATCCGGCTGTGACGATGGTGGATGCTTCCAACCCGCCCGCGGGCGTCACCTACTGGTACGACTGGGACTTCGGCCTGGCCACGCGTGAGAACTACACCGCGGAGGGCCAAGCCGCCCACGCCTACCACTGGCTCACGTGGGATGGCACCAAATGGTACATGTCGCCCAACAGCTACAACCGTCCGGAGACGAAGCTCTACACCCAGACGGGCGCGGGCGGCACCTACATCTTCGACAAATACTTCTGCGGCGACAACGACGCGCACGACGGCCCCAAGGGCTACGGCGCCATCTTCATGAACACGAAACGCATCGTGCACCCCAAGCAGATCACCGACCGTCCCGTCGGCACCGGCCTGACGGGCGTTGACCTCACGGGCGACGCCGTGGCCGACGCCAGCGCCAACCTGCCCTACGGCTCCACCCTCACCCTCACGCCCCTCTTCACCGCGGGCACGGTGCAGGTGACGCGCGCCTACGACGAGTACCGCGAGGAGAAGCAGCGCACAGGTACGAACCTTAACTACCGCTACCGTTCCAACGACGACTACCGCTCGTGGGGCCGGCTGACGGAAGCCGTCCACTACTACTACGACGCCAACGCCGACGCCGCGGCGGTCACCGACTACACGACCCCTCATAACGTGGCTCCCGCCGCCGAAGTGAGCACGCTCAACCTCACGGCCGAGCGCTACACCTACGAGCTGAACAACGCTGTCAAGCGCTACGTGACCCTCACGCCTGCCGTCGACAAGAACAGCTGCGTGCTGAGCTACATCTCCATGCCGTCGGCCGCTATGACGGCCACGGTGACGGTGACGGCCCACTACGAGAACGGCACCACCGACAGCCGCGAGGTGACCATCCATCTGAGCGCCGGTCCCAAGGCCACCATCGGCGACCCGAGCGCCGCGCCCGTCATTGCGGGAGCCGTCTTCGGCGGCGGCCGCATGGCCAACGTGAACGGCACCACGGCCATCACCATGCACCGCTGCGACACCGTGCCGGCCGTCTTCGGCGGCAACGACATCAGCGGCCAGGTGCTGGGCGAGGAAGGCTCGACCATCACCCTCGGCACCGCGCAGACCGCCGCGGCCACGCCGGTGCACATCGGCTCGGTCTACGGCGGCGGCAACGGCTACTACGACTACCAGTACCAGACCGACGGCAGCACTCCCTTCGTCGAGGGCGTCGCGATGGATCAGACACTGTTCAACGGCGATGTGCGCACCTGGTCGTTCACCAACGCCGGCGACGGCGCCGTGGTGATCAGCGGCATGGCCAACGCATATGTCCCCACCATCAAGCAGAGCCACATCGTCGTGGCCAAGAACGACGTGCTGGTGGACTCGGTGTTTGGCGGCGCCAAGAACGCCTACCTCGAAGGCCACAGCGGCCAGGTGGTCACCATCGACCACCAGGCAGGCACGGTCTACGCCGAATTCGGCGGCAACAACTACGGCGGCACCCTGGGCGCTGCGTCCAACCTGATCACCCTCAACGTGAGCGGCACCAAGACCACCACCCGCAGCGGTGTGGAGCAGAGCACCCAGACGGAAGGCGCCTTCAACAGCTTCTACGGCGGCTACGGTCGCGAGTTCGGCATCCGCTACCTCTACGGCGGCGGCAACAAGGTGGCGGCCCCGACGGTGGCCATCAACGTCACGGGCGGCATGGTGGACACCCTCTTCGGCGGCGGCAACAGCGCCGACGTGGCAGCCACCACCGTCACGGTGAACTGCGGCACCACCATCTTCACCAACCCCACCGCCGTTGCCTCGGCACCCACCAGCTGGGTGGGCGGCCACTATAACTACAATGTGCGCTGCCTCTTCGGCGGCAACAACCGCGCCGACATGGCGGGCCTGCCGACCCTGACGCTGACCAAGGGCGGCGTGGGCACCGTCTACGGCGGCGGCAACGCCGGCCGCATGATGAACACGGCCGCGGCCCCGGCGGCGGTGACCGCTCTCGTCAATGGCGACATCGTCTCGTCCAGCGACTACTTCCGCGCGCCCGACAAGCTGGGCACCTTCGTCGACATCACCAGCAACGACATGAAGATCGACTACGTCTACGGCGGCTGCAACAAGGCCGACGTGGCGCGGTCGACCTATGTGCGTATGGCCGGCGGCCAGGTGGGCAGCATCTTCGGCGGCTGCAACATCAGCGGCGACGTGGGCTCGACCTCGACCACCGATGTCGAGGGTACCTACGGCACCTACGTGGTGGTGAAGGGCGGCCAGGTGTGGGAGAACATCTACGGCGGCGCCAACGGAGCCTACCACTGCTACGACATGAAGACCAACTCCGCCACCGTGAGCGACTACATCTACGAGGACGGCATCTCGTTCACCGACCATGCCGGCAACGCCTTCGACCCCTACGACGACTACCTGGGCCTCTACATACCGACCCACAACAACTCGACGCTGGTCATCGCCGGCGGCGAGGTGTACGGCGACGCCTACGGCGGTGGCAACATGGCCCACGTGGGCTACGAGAGCATGACGTTCATGAAGAACAACGCCGAGTACACGATGGACGGCATGAAGAGCGGCTCGGTGCACCTGAGCCTGCGCGGCGACAACAGCCACGTGCACGGCAACGTCTACGGCGGCGGCAACATGTCGTTCGTCTACGGTCTGGGCTACCTGAGCGTCTCGGGCAACGTGCAGATCGACGGCAGCCTCTTTGCCGGCAACGACAAGGTGGGCATGGTGGACGCCTTCGGCAAGTACACCGTCTGGAACGGCAGCAGCGAGCTTACGGACCTCGCTGTGACCTCCTCGAACGGAACGGAGATCAACACGACCAGTCCCGGCGGCGGCTACGAGGCACGCTACTCGTCGTATATGCGCATTGAGGGCACGCCGCGCATCGGCAAGGTGTACGGCGGCGGCAACGGCGCCTACAACTACGACGGCACGCGGCCCGAGTACGGCCCCCAGCTGGCGCTGTGCGACGTGTGGAAGACCAGCTTCCGCCCGGAACAGAAGAGCAGCTACATCGACATCAACACTACGGGACGCCACTCTTCGCTGGCTTCGGAAGACATCAAAGTGCCCTCGATCGGCACCGTCTTCGGCGGCGGCAACGGCGTGGGTGTGAAGGAAGCCGTCACGGTGCTGATCAACGCCCAGTACAGCGATGCTGAGGCTGTGGGTACCGTCTTCGGCGGCAACAACCGCGACGACATGGCCGACTGCGTGCCCGACGTGCTGCTGACCAAGGGCATGGTGCACGACGTCTACGGCGGCTGCAACGAAGGCAATATGTCCAAGCTCATCAACTTCACCAACACCTGCGGCGAACTGCTGGAAGGCGTGTCGTCGTATGTGCAGGTCAACAGCGAGGACATCACGGTCAACGGCAGCATCTTCGGCGGCTGCAACCGAGCCGACGTGAAGGGTATGTCCTACGTGGAGATCCTCAAGACCTCGGCGACGGGTATCGACACCGTCTACGGCGGCAACAACATCAGCGGCACCGTCGAGGGCAACACGCGCATCGATATGATTGGTGGCACGGTGAAGACCCTCTACGGCGGCTCGAACGGATACTATAGTTATTATATGCTCGAAGAGGGCGTCTACCGTACCTACCCCTACCGGGCTACGATTAGCGCGGCGAGCGACACGGCCGACAAGCTGATCGCCATCACCAGCGGCACGCCGGTGGTGCAGCAGACGGAGGTGAACATCTTCGGCGGCACGGTGGAGAACAACGTCTACGGCGGTGGCCGTATGGGCGACTGCGGCAACACGCGTGTGACCGTGGACGACCGTTCCAGCGAGCGCGCCTGCGCCTCGGACAATGCCAACATCATGGGTACCATCTATGGCGGCGGCGAGGGCGACACGGCCCACCTGGCCATGAACAAGCACTACGGCAACGTCAGCTACACCTCGACGGTGGACCTCTACCATGCTGCAGCCCTCGGCGGCGGCACGGCCAAGGCCTACGGCGGCGGTAAGGGCGGCGACGTGATGAACACCGAGATCACCGTCTACGACAGCTGGGAGGTGCCCTTCCATAGCATCTTCGCCGGCTGCTGGGGTTCGGACGTCTTCGGCACGGCCCACCTGACCATGGACGGCAAGGAGGGCGGCGTAGCACAGAACGCCCTGATGGTCTACGGCGGCAACGACCTCACGGGTAACGTCTACCGCAGCCAGCTGGACATCAACTCGGGCCGCTACGGCACCATCTACGGCGCCGGCAACGGCAACTACGACGACGCCACCTACACGGCCATGGGCCTCACGGTGCCCAACTCGGAGGCCGTGACGGTGAACTTCAACGGCGGCATCGTGGACAGCAACCTCTACGGCGGCGGCCGCTTCGGCACCACTTTCAACTATCGCAAGAACGACGAGGGCCGCTACATCGACGGCAGTGGCCACTTCGTCAACCGCGCCCGCTATGCGGCACCCGACACCAACCTCAGCTATGCCAACGCCTACGTCGACCCGCTGAACTACGGCTACATCATCGTCAACGTGCACGACGGCACCTTCTACCAGAACATCTACGCCGGCGCCCGCGGCAAGGACAAGCAACTGGTCTACGGCCTGAAGATGCTCAACATGGACGGCGGCAGTGTCGAGGAGTCGGTCTACGGCGGCTCTGAGAGCGTCGACGACGGCTATGGCCACGGCGATTCAAAAATCGACATCGACGGCAAGCAGCGCTACCCCGGCAGCGAGTGCTACTACGTCAACGCCCGCGGTGACCGCACCCCGACCGCACAGCAGACCACCATGCGCCCCTCGTCGATCCTGAACCTGGCGGGCGGCAAGATCAAGAACAACGTCTACGGCGGCGGCTACCTGGGCAACGTCTACGGCTCGACCTATATCAACATCGGTACCGACGCCATCGAGCACTCGACCGTGTGGGATACCGTCTACACCCGCTTCTCGAAGAACACCGCAGATCCCGAATACGCCATCTTCAAGCCCGGCAACGACGCCAGCGGCCTGGTGCCCGCCCTCCAGACCAAAGACCTGTGGCTCGACGCCTCGGTCTATGGCGGTGCCAACTGGGGCTCGAACACGGGTAGCTACGACTTCAACGCCCGCGGCTACTTCGGCGGCGAGAGCCGTATCCTGGTTGACGGTCTGTCCTACTGCACCAACGACGACAAGATGTCGACCATGGCGCGAATGAACATAGCCTACTCCATCATCGGCAGCGGTACGTCGGCCCTGGGCGGCGACGTGCTCAACCGCGTCGAGGTGCGCAACTACGGCGCCATGGGCAACAACTGCCACGCCACCAAAGAGCTGCGCTCCATCCAGCGCGCCGACACCCTGTGGCTGCGCAACACGGCCATCCGCTACGTCGGTGCCACCGACGCCGTCTCGGCCTACCCCAGCCAGCAGTACACCATCAACCGCGTCGACCACGTCTTCGCACGCGGGTACAATATATTAGAAATAGACGCCCTGATGACCAACATCAGCGTGCTGAACTTCTACGAAGACGACGGAGTGACCCTGGCCCAGCGCGGCACATTGTACGATAACGCCAGCAGCTGCTCCGAGATCATCTGCGACAAAGTAGCGGCAGTCATCGACCCAGATACGAAGAAGTACACCGCCATGATCGTGAACAATGGTGTCAACGTGGACATCATGGGCCAGAACGGCACCTACGGGTCGGTGGCCGGCTTTGCATACCTCATGGCGGAGCAGGGCACCAATGCCATCGTGGCCGCCCGGTCCAAGAATGATACAACCCATACAGAAGACGGTGGCTTCATGAGCTCCTGCCAAAGCGATAACCAAGACCATACTTTTGACGGGTGGAATACTACATGGGTAGCTGGCACAACCGCACCCGAATTTGAATATAACAACTATTTCGAAGTCTACCGTGTGTGGTCCATCGGCGCGGGAAAACGCTCGCGTTACAGCGTCATCCTGGCCCACGCCAAGCCCTCGAAGCTGAGCGACAAAGACTACCCGCTTTACCTTACTACGGATGAGAAAGGAAATACCCCGTCAGGAAAGATGGCCATGGCCTACGCCACCCTTGAACTGCCAGCATCGAAGATCGGCAACTACTACAAGCTGGCCGCGTCCGGCATCGTCATCAAGGACGACAACTCGGTGATGGACCTTGCCGATGCCGCTTGGAACCCGAAGGCAAAGGTGAACCTGGATGGTAATACCTGGACCACAGCCGAAGACAAAGGCAGATGGGAGAAACTGACCGATGGCACCGTCGGCTCCGACCAGATACTGGCAAACCCCGGTACCACCTTCGGCCTGGTGATGGCCTCGGGAAACAACTTCCAGCACACCGGCAGTGCAGATGCACCCGTATATATCGATCCTTTGAGCGGACAAAGCGGATGGAACAATGGCGCCACCGTCGTGAGCGGCAACCCCAACGTCAGTATCAGCACCGACTTCCGCACGGCAAGCGTGGGTGGTGATATGGCCAACGCCACTCCCATCCTCGACCTCTTCCTGACCTACGACACCAACTTCTCGACCACCCTGCTGGGCAACGTCTCCTTCATACTCGAAGAATACACGGCAGAAGGACACCAGGTGGGTACCATCGATGTGGTGCTGACAGTCGCCACCATCGTGGACAGCTTTACCAACCAGGAGTATGAAGTGCTGGCCATGTACAACGAAGGCCGCACCAACACCTTCATCCGCAAGGCAGTCCTGCCCGCCACCCTCGAGCACCGCGACCTCTACCTGAAGCGCGTGCTGTGGGTACCCACCGATATGAATGGCACTCCCGAGACTCCCTTGTCGGACAAGTTCTACCTGACCAACGACCATGACCTGGTCACCAACATGGAGACCCCCAACAACACCTTCAGCCTGTCGATCAATCCGGCCGACAACATCTCGAGTACCCTTACCTCGCAGATCGGCTGGCACTCAATGAAACGCCACAACATCGACCTCTACACCCTGGCTACCCTGGCCACCACAGGAGCCTCCGCATCGAACGACGGAACAGTCGCTCCTCCCCTGGCCCTTGGCAACAAAGCTAAATACATCCAGCTGAACGGCGGCGGCAACGCCGACTCCATCTGGCTGACGAATGTGGACAAGGACGGACAGAAAGAGGGCATGAAGATCGGTGAGCTCGACGGTCGCGGCCTGGCTGCATTGAACATCGAGCTGACCTACGACGGCAACAAGATCTATCCCGAGATCAACGGCTTGGGCTACATCGGCAAGGCGATCCTCACCCTGGGCAGCTACGCCGGCACCGACGACCGCGGCAACTTCGACATCACCATCTACGTCAAGTGCCGCAAGAACGGCGACACCATCTATGTGGCCTCGGCCGACCAGATCGTAGCCAACTATCCGGCTCAGGGCGGTGCTTCTGCAAAGAATTTCACACTGAATGCCTGCAAACATGACAATGATGCATGGAACGATCCCAAGGCTCAACAGGTGGGCAAGGTGCCGAGCAAATACGTACAGACCTTAAACGACGCCTTCGACAAGCGTATCTACACCGAGGGCGACGTCATTGCCATCATCGGCCAGGTGGACATCGAGAACGGCAAACAGCTGACCATCCAAGGATCGGACTATGCCAACGTGCCCATCATCCGCTATAGCGGCCACCACCACGAGTTCCCGGGCGAGAACTGCGTCTACCGCGGCACCATGATCAACGTTGCTGGCGCAACGGAAGCCGACGTTACTCTAAATACCAAGAATGCCAAGACCACCTCGTTTGCGGCACGCAACATCGACTTCGATGGCAGTGCCCTGGGCAAGCTGAAGAACATTAAGGTGGTTGACGGAGCCTGGAAGACCGACACCAACTACTATCCCGACACCAACCAGGCCTACGGTCCCATCATCGCGGTGAAGAACGACCACGGCGTGAAGACCTCTGTCAGTCTGGAGAACGGCGTCACGCTGCAGCACAACTACAACGCCAATCCTACCACCGCAGATGTCGACCGGCGGGGCGCCCTCAGCGTCACCGATGGCGGCCGACTTGACCTGATGAACAACGTCGACATAGCGAACAACATCAACGTCAACAACCCCACCCCGAAGACCTCCACCGAAGCCGCCATCCCCTACGACGGTGCCGTCTATGTGGACAATGGGACCATCACGCTGCTTGAGTCGCACAAAGAGACCGGCGTCACCATCACCGACAACTACCTGATGCCGACCTCCGCCATCACGTACTGGGTACCTGTATACAGAAAAGTAAAAGTAGCTGATGTGTGGACCGACTCGCTCGCTCGCTATGGCTTCGACACCTTGAAGGCCGACGGCCACATTGTCAACCAGACCAAGGCCAACGTCTTCCTGACGCGCACGGCCCAGTCGGGCACCTCGGCTCAGAAGACGATGCTCGACGCCAAGTCGGATCTCATCACCTTCAACAACAACATCCCGGTCGCCACCCGCATCGGCATCACCAAGTGGTTCCCCGGCCCCAGCACGCGCGACACCATCGGCATCGCCTACCAGCCGGGCGGCAACCTGAGCTACCTGACCGATGCCATCGTCAACGGCATCTTCATCCCCGACGATCCCGACTACGACACCCTCTACAACTACTACATCGACAACCAGACCATCTTCCTGCACCGCTGCGCCACCTTCAAGCACCAGCTGGTGGGCAAGGAGATCCTGGGCTACAAGCTCGAAGGAGGTGAATACACCTACCTCGACAACCTGACCAGCTACACCAACAACAGCGAGACCGTCAGCGGCGGCATCAAGGCCAAAGACGTGCTGCACTACGGCTACCTGCCCGATGCCACCTGCCCCACCGGCGGCGACACGATCATCTACCGTGTGCAGGGCGGCTTCTTCCCCTACACCTACACTTGGAGCGGCGACATCGACAAGAGCCGTACCACGTCGACGGTGAACAACGTGATGATGAAGGAAATCAAAGACGGCGACTACACGCACTACCTACAAGCCATCGCCGACACCATCTTCACCCAGCACATGGAGATGAGCCGCTCGGAGACGCAACGCGTGCGCAACGCCACGGTCACCGCCACCGACATCGCCGGCTGCAAACTGACCAAGAAGATCCAAGTGACCATGAATAAGACCAGCTTAACGGTGGATCCGTTCGTCAAAGAGACGACTCCCGACGGTTGGAAAGACACCAACTCGACGGTCAAGGCTGTGGCCACCCGCAACTTCCACGGCGTGAAGATCACCCCGATGGTCTGGGCCGACCGCAACAGCGGCGTTGTCTACGTCAAAGACCTCGCCAACCGCGCCGACACCTTCTACCTGGAGGACGAATTGTCCAACCGCCACGACCTGACCGACATCCTCTTCTGCGAGGGCGACGTCATCAAGCTGGCCACCGCCAATCCCTACAACAACGGCAACAAGTTCATCATGTGGGACTTCGACCCCTACTACGCCAACCCTGTCGAGTACGTGGTGCCGGCCGAGAACACCGACATTATCGCCTACTACGGCCCACAGACCTACTGGACTGAACACATCAACAGCACCAGTGCCGCACATGCCGTCTACGACGACAACTACTACTACACTCGTCCCGCCGGTGCCAACTACGCCACCGCCCACAACGGCGACGTACACATCTACAACGAGGACGGTCTGGCGTGGTTCATCAGCGTCGTCAACGGCCTCAACGGCACGCAGGCGCGCCCGTTCTACTTCAACAACGTCTACTTGCACGACAAGTCCGGTGGCTACGACATGAAGGACTACCTGTGGACGCCCGTGGGCACCACGCAGCATCCGTTCCGCGGCCGCTTCGTGGGCGTCGGCTCGGGCGATACCGACACCGCCGCCGCCGATGCCGACGACCGCGTGGTCATCAAGAACATCATCGTCAACGAACCCAACGTCGACTATGCTGGCTTCTTCGGCCACATCGACACCGCCACCATCAAGAGCATCAAGATCGAGGGTGCGCTGGTGCGCGGCTCGCAGTATGTGGGAGCCCTGGCGGCCGAAGCCGTCAACGACGCCTACATCAACAACGTCGAAGTCACCGGCAGTTCCGATGTCCCGGGAGCCACGGGCGACAAGAACACCACCATCCTCACCACCCACTACGTGAGCGGCGGCATGGTGGGTCTGGCCAACAACGTCCGCATCAACAACAGCCTCTCGAAGGCCAAGTATGTGGGCGACGCCGTCTACACCGGCGGCATCGTGGGCCACGGCACGAGCGCCACGATCGAGAACAGCGTGGTCACGAACTCCGACCGCAACATCAAGCGCATGCAGGCCGTCTACAGCGGCGGCATCGCCGGCTACCTCGACGGCACCGCTCCGGTCTCCTCCTCGATGCATCAACCAGGCATCAACCAGGCATCAACCAGGCATCATCTAGGCATGAAAGCCTCGACGGACGGTCGTTCGTACGTGCAGAACAACTACGTGCACTTCACCAGCGGCAACGCGCAGCGCGTGGGCGGTCTGGTGGGCTACGCCAAGAACACGGTGATCGAGAATAACTACGTCTACGGCCACCTGGAGGGCGAAGCCACCGAGGGCGGCGTGGGCGCCGTGCTCGACGACGGCACGCAGGCCACACACAACTACTACGAGAGCGGCGCGGCCAAGCAGAGCGTGGGCCAGAACCGCGGCAACGCCCAGGCTGGGCAGAACATCAGCTTCAGCGGCAGCGGCAACCAGGTGACCCTCGAGAGCAGCAGCTACGGGGTGAACAACCTGACCCGCACGCTGAACCTCTGGGTGCGCGCCCACGGCAGCGACTACAAGACCTGGCGCAGCGACCTCGAGGGCGAGAACCACGGCTACCCGGTGTTCGGCACACCCGACATGATCCCGGTCAGCGAGGAACTCACCGTCACGGGTTGCGACAGCGTGGAGTGGGACGGCGTGACCTACCTCTTCGACGACGAGGTGGTGAGCCACATCGTCGACTCGGTGATGATGGTGGACAGCACGCACACGCTCCACATCGTGGTGAACCACGCCACGCGTGAGCAGGTAACCGACAGCGTGGAGGTGGGCAGCTCCTACAGCGGCTACGGCTTCTACCTGACGGCCACCGAGGTGGCGCTGCTGCGCGAGACGATGCAGCTGCACGGCTCGTCGACCATCGTGCTGAGCGACACGCTGCAGAGCGCCCTGACGGGATGCGACAGCATCGTCACCCTGCAGCTGACGGTGAACCGCCAGCAGGGCATCGTGGAGACGCCGACCGAACTGCAGATCCGCGTCTACCCGAACCCGACCACCGCCCGCGTCACCATCGAGGCCACCGAGACGATGAGCCACGTGGAACTCTACGACAACGAGGGCCGCCGCCTGCAGGACTACAACACACGCCAGAGCGACAACCTGACCATCGACGTCAGCCACTATCCCACAGGAGCTTACTACCTGCGGGTGCATACAGCCGACAATGTAACGATCCAAAAACTGATCAAGAAATGAAGAAACGCTACATAAAACCCACCCTGGAGGCCTACACCTACAGCGCCGAGCAGGGCTACAACATGACCGTAGCCCTGGAGAAAGACTATGTGCTGATCCAAGGGCACGACGAGGACACCCGCCGCGCCTCGGACGAATTCACCGAGTACACCGACGACGACGGCCAGTACACCACCGGTACGTGGGATTGGTAGATGAGTTGTGAGTTAAGAGTCATGAGTTAAGAGTTAAGAGTTTAGGGTTAGATTGCTATACAAAGCTAACAAAACTAAAGAATATGTATATGAAACATTTCAAGATAGGCGCCCTATTGCTGACGGCCCTGTTGGCGCTGACGGCCTGCGAGGACGAGCAACAAGTGGCCAGTTACGACTTCACTGCCACCGTCGAACAGATGGCGTCGGAGAACAACAACACGAAGGTCTACCTGCTCAACGAAGAGTGGATCTACTGGGAGATGGGCGACATGATCAGCATCGGCTGCGACCAGGGCATCCCCGATCCCACCGACGGGAGCCCCAAGGGCAGCGCCTACCTGACGGGCGCCAGCGGCGACTACGAGAACTACAACGGCTCCTTCGCCACCACCCTCAACTGGGGCGCCAAGTACTTCCTCGGCCTGCACCCCTACGACAAGGATAACGTCATTCAGGAGCATGCGGCGAATAGCGCCGACTTCGACCAGATCACGCTGCGCCTGAAGCCCGAGCAACCCTATCGCACCGACGAGAAAGGCGACTACACGTTCGACCGTCAGGTGCTGCCGATGGTGGCCTGGTACGGCGGTTCGTGGGAGGATCCACACTACACCGCCTTCAACCTCGACTTCCGGTCGCTGGCCGGCCTGGTGCGCTTGCAGTTCTACAACAAGACCGGTGCCCCCCACACCATCCAGAGCATCGAGGTCACCTGTGCCGACAAGCAGCTCAGCGGCATGTTCAACGTGAACAACTACAAGACCTACGACCCCTCCCTGTCGAGCACTAGCACCGCTGCCGAGGACAAGAAAGTCACCCTCACCATGCCGGACGGCGGCCTGGCCTTCGAGGCCAACGCCCTCAAGAGCTTCTACCTGGTGCTGCCCGCCATCGCCGGGCGCGACGTAACGACTAACTACACCCTCACCGTCAAGGTCAACACCGAGGACAACAAATACTTCCAAGGGACCGTCACCGTTCCCCTGCGGCGCAACGGCATCACCTACCTGCGTGCCATCGGCATCACCAACCTGGAAACCAACGGCGCCGAAGCCGGCCTGGTGGGCAACGGCACCGAAGCCCGCCCGTTCAAGGTCTACAGCTACGCCGAGCTCCTCTACCTGCGCAACTGCTTCAACAACCCCGAGGGCGGCAACGTCTACGTCAACGGTCAGAAGGTGCTGCCCACGACCCGTTTCCGCATCATGCGCAACGACATCACCCTTGACCCGGCCACATGGGATCGCGGCATAGTGAACTTCCAGGGCAAACTGGACTACGCCGCCAACGAGTCGGCTCAGGACGACAACACCTCCAACCCCGGCATCACAAACAACACCCTCTACCCGCTGTTCGAGTCCATCAGCACAGGCAGTGAGGTCAAGGGGCTCACCGTGCGTTGCAGCGGCACCATCGAGGCGACGACACAGAACAACATCTCGCCCTTCTGCCTGACCAACAACGGCACCATCGAGAACTGCAACATCAACAGTGCAGGCAGCACCCTTACCTTCAACGCCAAGAAGAGCGGTACGACCATCTTCGCCGGCATCTGCCACACCAACAGCGGCACCATCCGCGGCTGCGGCTGCACGGTGCGCGGCACCTTCACCCGACTCAATTCGTCCAATCCGACCCACTTTGCCGGCATCTGCTATACCAACAGCGGCACCATCACGGGCTGCTACGCCTCGTCCGACATGTTGGTCGGCGGCTCCGCCGCCCAGGCAGCCGGCATCTGCCACACCAACAACGGCACCGTCAACGACAGCTACTATGCCGCCCGCCTCAACAACGTCGGTGCCACGGCATGGGGCGCCATCGTCTACCAGAACAACAATAGCGGTACCGTCACCAACTGCTACAGCGGCGACGGTGCCACCCTGCTTTCGACACAAGCCAACAGCAGCATCGGCGGCATCGTCGGCTTGAACAGCGGCACCATCGACAACTGCCGTTGCTACACGCAGCTGCGCGCCGACAAGGTGGGCGGCATCGCCGTCAGCCACAGCGCCGGCACCATCAAGAACAGCTACATCAACGACTCCCTCTTCGTGCTCACCGTCAATGCCTCGACGTCGGCCCACTACGCCGGTGGCCTGGTAGCCGAGATGAGCGGTGGCACCCTCGACAACAGCTTCGCCCTGGTCAACCGCGTCACCACCCACGACAACAGCGCCCTCTACGGCTCGGTGGTGGGACACCTCACCGGAGGCACCATCAACAACTGCTACGGCCTCAGCACGTCGAGCACCAGCACCAAATTCTACGGCGACAAAACGGGCGGCACGCTGACCCACTGCCACCTGGTGGGCGGCACACAGGCCGACGTGAACGATTGTATCACCACTGTCACCAACGCCAACTTAGCCGACCTGCTCACCTCGCTCAACGACAACCGCGGCAGCAACAATGCCTGGACCCGCGGCACCCTGAGCGGGAACGACTCCGACAAAGACCGCGCTCCGTCGCTTGTGGCGCCCGTCAGCTCCAAACACCGCAACCGCCGATAAGCCATGAAACGCACGCTTGCCCTCACGATCACGCTCTTGCTGGCCTGCCCTATGCTGTGGGCCCAGGGGGCTGACACGTCGGGCTGGCACATGCACCTCTCCACCGGCACGAGTGTCGGCACCGGCTTCGGCCGCACACAAAGCCTGAGCTGGGTGGCCCCCTCGTTCGAGTTCCATCCCACCAGCCGACTCACCGTCAACACAGGCTTTGCGGCGGCAGGCTCCCTGCTGCCGGCCGACTTCAGCCTGAAGGGCTACGGCGACCGCAGCCTGGCGCCGCGGCGCGAAGGTACACGGCTCCACGCCCTCTGGGCCGAGGCCGAATACCAAGTCAACGACCGGCTGTGGCTCTGGGGCGCGGTGGCCCACGTGAGCGGCATCGCCCAGCCCCTCTGGCTCGACCACAGCGTGCCGCTGCAGGCCACGGCCTTCAGCGGCGGCTTCCGCTATGCCGTCGCCGACCGGAGCCTCTTCGAGATGCACTTCCACATTGTTAAAGACAACGGACAACTCGGGCCCATGGGGCTAGTGGGTCCCATGGGGCTAATGGGCTCTATGGGCGCCTTGGATTCCATGTGGCCACTTGACCTATAAAAAGCACTATGGAATACAACACCCAACGCGATAAACTAAAAATCAACGACTACGGGCGCAACGTGGTCAAGATGATCGACTACGCCCGCCAGCTCGACACCAAAGAGAAACGCACCCAGATGGCCAACGTCATCATCGACGTCATGGCCCACCTCAACCCCAAGGTCAAGGAGCGCACCGACTACAAGCACATCCTGTGGGACCACCTGATGATCATGGCCCACTACGACCTCGACGTCGACTGTCCCTACGTCATCGACCGCGAGGAGACCGAGAGCTTCCGCCCGCACCGCCTGTCACTGCGCAACAGCCAGATCCACTACCGGCACTACGGACGCGCCCTGGAGGACATGATCAGCGCCGTGGCGGCCATGCCCGAGAGCAAGGAGCGCAGCCTGCTGACGGCCCAGATAGCCCACACCATGAAACGGCAATACCTGCAGTGGAACCGCGACACGGTGGACGACAGCCTCATCGTGGAACAGCTGAGCGAACTCAGCGGCGGCCGCCTGCAGCTGCCCGAGGGGTTCCAGTTCCGCGACTCGAAGGAGCTGCTGGGCGCCATCGCCGCCGCCGCTCCCAAGACTGAAGGGAAGAAGAAAAAGAAAAAGAAGAAAAAGGGAAGTGGGAATTGAAAGTTTAAAGTTTAAAGTTTAAAGTTTAAAGTTGAAAGTTGAAAATTGAAAATTGAAAATTGAAAATTGAAAAAAAACTAATAAATAAGGAATGACTACCTGCAACTGGCAAATACATGAAATCGCGTCTCTTCGAGACGCCAACGGCATGTTATCCATCAACCCCCAGACTGCACTCCGTTTGTCTGGGGTTATTGAGATTATGCCTCTTCGAGGCATTGCCGCAGGAATTGAGAATGGCGATTAGACACCACACCCTAAACCCTAAACCCTAAACCTTAAACCAAAATAATGTCCAGTTTCGAGATTACGGGCGGACGCCGACTGAAAGGCGAGATCGTGCCGCAGGGCGCCAAGAACGAGGCCCTGCAGGTGCTCTGCGCCGTGCTGCTCACGTCGGAGAAGGTGCGCATCAGCGACGTGCCGGACATCCGCGACGTCAACCGGCTGATCGACCTGCTCAAACTGCTCGGCGTCAACGTGCGCCAAGACATCACCGCCACCACCGAGAGCGGCCGCACCTTCGAATTCCAGGCCGACCAGGTGAACCTGGAGGTGCTCGACAGCCCCGAATACCGCGAGCAGGCCGGCACCCTGCGGGGCAGCATCATGCTCGTAGGCCCCCTGCTGTCGCGCTTCGGCCACGCCGTGGTGCCCCAACCCGGGGGCGACAAGATCGGCCGCCGCCGCCTCGACACCCACTTCATCGGCATGGAACGCCTGGGCGCCGAGGTGCAGTACAAGCGCGGCGCCTACCTCGTCGACGCCAAGCGCCTGAAAGGGTGCTACATGCTGCTCGACGAAGCCTCGGTGACCGGCACAGCCAACCTGGTGATGACCGCCGTCCTGGCCCATGGCACCACCACCATCATGAACGCCGCCTGCGAGCCCTACGTCTACCAACTGTGCCAGATGCTCAACTCGATGGGCGCCCGCATCAGCGGTGTGGGGAGCAACCTGCTCACCATCCGGGGCGTGCGTGAGCTGCACGGCTGCGAACACCGCCTGCTGCCCGACATGATCGAGGTGGGTTCCTTCATCGGCATGGCTGCCATGACGCAGAGCGACCTCACCATCCGCAACGCGCAGGTGCAACACCTGGGCCTCATCCCGCAGGTCTTCCGGCGCCTCGGCATCGAGGTGTGGCAGAAAGGCGACGACCTCTACATCCCCGCGCAGGAGCACTACGAGATCGAGCGTTTCATGGACGGCAGCATCATGACCATCGCCGACGCGCCGTGGCCGGGCTTCACCCCCGACCTCATCAGCATCGCCCTCGTGGTGGCCACGCAGGCCAAGGGCAGCGTGCTGATCCACCAAAAGATGTTCGAGAGCCGCCTCTTCTTCGTCGACAAACTGATCGACATGGGCGCCCAGATCATCCTCTGCGACCCCCACCGCGCCACCGTCATCGGCCTCGACCGCGAGCACAAGCTGCGCGGGGTGCGCATGACGTCGCCCGACATCCGGGCCGGCGTGGCGCTGCTCATCGCCGCCCTGAGCGCCGAGGGCAAGAGCCGCATCGACAACATCGAACAGATCGACCGGGGCTACCAGCACATCGACGAGCGCCTGCGTCGCCTCGGGGCCGACATACGACGAGTATAACCCCCTTACTGCCATGGCCTTCCACCTCTTCAAAAAAGACACCGGACCCCGGCCCATCTTCGCCGCCCTGGGTACCGACATGCACTGCCACCTCATACCCGCCGTCGACGACGGCTCCAAGTGCACCGAAGAAAGCATCACCTGCCTCCAGACCCTCCAAGCCGTGGGCTACAAGCGGGTGTACATCACGCCCCACTTCTGCGTGCCGCGCTTCCCCAACGACGAAGAGGACATCCAACGGCGCTACGCACAGCTGCTCCGCGACGCCGCCGAGGCCGGCATCGAGATCGAGATTGCGGGCATCGCCGGCGAATACCGCCTCGACCGCGGCTTCCCCGACCGGCTGAAGAACCCCCGCTTCCTCAAGATCAACGACCACTACATCCTCGTCGAGCTCTCGCTCCACGAACAGATGGCGGGCTGCGACGAGATGATCTTCGATCTGCAGACCCAGGGCTACGAAGTGATCCTGGCCCACCCCGAGCGCTACCCCTACCTCAACATCGACGGCACCCGCATCGAGCAGTTGCTCAACCAGGGCGTCTACCTGCAGGCCAATGTGCTGTCGCTCGGCGGCTTCTACGGCGAGGAGGCCAAGCGCCGCGCCCTGACTATGATCGACCGCGGCTGGATCAGCTTCCTGGGCAGCGACACCCACAACACCCTCTACTGCCAGGCCCTGCGCGACCTCTCGCGCAGCCGCAAGATCGAACGCCTGCTCGAGAAACACCCATTCCTGAACCACACACTGTGAGAACATCAAACAAACACCAATACAATTAAAACCCAAACAGTTATGAAAAAGCTATTTTTTGCCTTCATGGCCTTTGCCACCCTGCTGAGCGTGTCGTGCACCAAAGACGACGAAACCACCCTCAAAGGCCGCTGGGAAGCCCCCCGCATGTCCGACATGCCGGACGACATCGCCTTCGTGGCCCTCTTCGGCGAGCAGGACCTCGACCTCTACATCATCGCCTGGGGCCAGCACCTGAAAGGGACCTACACCTGGAACAACGACATGGTGACCTACCACATCACCGAAGCCTCCCAGGCCTACACCAACGTCTCCTACGACGAGCAGGGCAACATGACCACCTGGGAATGGATGGCCGGCAACCTCGACGCCAGCACGCTCACCCTGGCCAGCGGCTACAGCTGGTACCCGATGACCGACGAGGAACTGGCGCGGGCGCGCGAGGACTTCGGCTCGTTCACCTTCAAAGTGGACGGCACCACGGCGACCAGCACCCTGGTGGGCATCGAAAACCTGACCTTCAACAAAGTTAACTAACACGTAATGAACACACTGAATGCCGTTTCGCCCGTCGACGGGCGTTATCGCAGCAAGACCGAATGCCTGGCCCCCTACTTCTCCGAAGGGGCCCTGATCAAATACCGCGTGCGCGTGGAGGTGGAATACTTCATCGCGCTGGCCGATCGGCTGAAAGCCCAGCGGCCGCAGCTGGCCGCCGTGGCCGCCCGCGCCGACGAGCTGCGCGACATCTACCGCCACTTCACCGACGACGATGCCCTCAGCATCAAAGAGATAGAGAAGACCACCAACCACGACGTCAAGGCCGTCGAGTACTTCCTCAAAGGGCGTTTCGACCAGCTGGGACTGTCGGAACTCAAGGAGTTCATCCACTTCGGCCTCACGTCGCAGGACATCAACAACACCAGCGTGCCGCTGAGCATGAAAGAATGCAGCGCCGAGGTACTGCTGCCGGCCTACCGGCGCGTGCTGGCCCTGCTGGACGAGAAAGCCGCCGAGTGGCGCGACATCCCGATGCTGGCCCACACCCACGGCCAGCCGGCCTCGCCGACCACCCTGGGCAAGGAGTGGGGCGTCTTCGCCTACCGCCTGCGCCGCCAGCTCGACGAGCTGGAGCGCCTGCCCTTCACCGCCAAATTCGGCGGCGCCACGGGCAACTTCAACGCCCATCTGGCCGCCTTCCCCGAGGTGGACTGGCGCGCCTTCGGCAACGACTTCGTGGCCAACCACCTCGGCCTCGAACGCCAGCAGCTGACCACCCAGATCGAGAACTACGACATGATGGCCGCCTGGTTCGACGCCTGCAAACGCCTGAACGTCATACTCATCGACCTCTGCCGCGACGTGTGGACCTACGTCTCGATGGAATACTTCAAGCAGCGCATCAAAGCCGGCGAAGTGGGATCGAGCGCCATGCCGCACAAAGTGAACCCCATCGACTTCGAGAACGCCGAGGGCAACCTGGGGCTGGCCAACGCCATCCTGGAGCACCTGAGCCACAAGCTGCCCGTCTCGCGCCTGCAGCGCGACCTGACCGACTCGACCGTCAGCCGCAACATCGGCGTGCCTATCGCCCACACACTCATCTCCTTAGCCTCGATCGAGAAAGGCCTCGGCAAGCTGCTCCTCAACGAGCAGGCCCTCTACCGCGACCTGGAGAACAACTGGGCCGTGGTGGCCGAAGCCATACAGACCATCCTGCGGTCGGTGGGCTACCCCAACCCCTACGAGGCCCTGAAGCAGCTGACGCGCACCAACGAGAAGGTTACCGCCCAGACCATCAGCGACTTCGTCGACACCCTGGAGGTCTCGGACGAGGTGCGCCAACGGCTGAAGGCCCTCACGCCGCACAACTACATCGGCTACACCCTCTGACCGCCCTACCCTCGCCTTATGGTGAGGATAAACATACGCCAAGGCTCCCCCGCCCCAGGACCGCCACACCTCCGCCCGCGGGCGGACTATCCGCGGACCATCCGCGGACTTAGGGCGGACCTGAGGCGGACCTGACAGGGCTTAGACACTGATTAACAAACAAGTAGATGCCAAGTAAACACTTAACATACAGATACTCAAAGCCATACAGTGCCCGCGGGGCGCTGTATGTGCTGTTGGTGGTGCTGAGTGTGGTGTTCACGATGGCCACGGCGCTCTCGGTGGCGGACTTCCTGAAGATCCTCTTCGGCGAGGGCGACGGGGCGGCGGTGGCGACGGGCAACCTGGTGGCCGAGGGGCTCGAGCGGCTCTACCGGTGGCTGATAGGCTTCGGACGGCTACAGGCGCTGCTGCTCTTCTCGGGCATCATCTTCGTGCTCTACAGCCTGAAAAACGTCTTCGGCTACCTGGCGGCGGCCGAGATCGGCATCCTGCGGACGCGCATCGTGCGCGACCTGCGCAACGACTTGTTCCACAAAGCGATGCGGCTGCCGGTGGCCTACTACGACCGCCACCGCAAGGGCGACGTGCTGGCACGCTTCGGGAGCGACATGGTGGAGTACGACGAGAACATACTGGGCTCGGTGCAAATGCTGCTGACGGCGGTGGTGAGCCTGGTGCTCTACCTGGCTATGTTGCTCTACCTCAACGTGAAACTGACGGGCTTCGTGCTGTGCATGCTGCCGCTGGTGGCGGGAGTTGTGGCGGGCCTCTCGCGGCGGCTGAAGCGCAAATCGCAGACCGTGCAGGAGATGAACTCGCAGCTGGTGTCGATGACCGACGAGGCCATCGGGGGGCTGAAGGTGATCAAGGCCTACACGGCTATCGACTTCAGCAACAAGCGCTTCCAGGCATACAACCGCGACTACACGCGGAGGCGCACGGCCATGTTCCGCCGCATCTACGCCGCCTCGCCGATCAGCGACTTTCTGGGCAACGTGATCGTGGTGGGCATCCTGCTCTTCGGCTCGCTGCTCATCATGCGCGGCGACCACGGCCTGACGGCCGACCTGTTCATCAGCTACGTGATGATGTTCGTGCTGATGATTCCGCCGGCCAAGGACCTCTCCACGGCCCTGGCCCAGATGAAGAAAGGGCGCGCCTGCGAGGAGCGGGTGGCGGCCTTCCTGGCCGAGGAGGAGGAGGTCTACGGGCAGCCTGCGCGCGAACGGAAACAGGCGAGAGCCGCGGAGGGTCCGCTGGTGGAGCTGCGGCACGTGACCTTCGGCTACACGCCGGAAGTGCCTGTGCTGCAGGACATCAGCCTCAGCGTACCGCACGGGAGCACAGTGGCGCTGGTGGGCGCCTCGGGCAGCGGCAAGTCGACCCTGGCCGACCTCATCGGGCGCTACTACGACATCGCGGGCGGCGAACTGCTCTTCGGCGGCGTGCCGGTGGAGCAGTGGCCGCTGGAGGAGCTGCGGAGCCGCATCGGGGTGGTGGCGCAGGACACGCTGCTCTTCAACGACAGTGTGGCCGCCAACATCGCCTTCGGGCGGCCGGAAGCCACGCGCGCCGAGATCGAAGCCGCGGCCAGCGCGGCGCAAGCCCACGACTTCATCAGCGCCCTGCCGCAGGGCTACGACACCAACCTGGGCGAAGGGGGCAGCCTGCTCAGCGGCGGGCAGCGCCAGCGCATCAGCATTGCCCGGGCCCTGCTGCGCGAACCCGAGCTGCTGATACTGGACGAGGCCACGTCGGCCCTCGACACCGAAAGCGAACGGCAGCTGCAACAGACGCTGGACGAGGTGCTTCGCGACCGCACGGCCATCGTGATCGCCCACCGGTTGTCGACCGTCGTCGGGGCCGACCGGATCGTGGTGCTGGAGCAGGGGCGCATCGTCGAGGAGGGCACCCACAGCCAGCTGATGGCCCTCGGGGGCCGCTACAGCCACCTGGTGGCACTACAAACTATTGGCTGATGGGACAGAAGATACATAGTCTGCTGATGCTGCTGATGCCCCTGGCTGCCGGCGCCCAGACGCCGGTGGCACCGCTGACGTGGTGGATGGCCACGGTGGACAGCGCCACACAGCAGATCGTGCTGCGCTGGCAGCCCAGCGCCGACAGCAGCGCCATGGGCTACCACATCTGCAGCGGCACGCCGTGTCTGGACTACGACACGGTCTACGGGTGGTCGGAGAGCACACACATCTGCCTCGACCACAGCCCCATGGAGCGGCACACCTACCGCCTGCACGTCTTCGACAGCGCGATGAACGTCAGCGCCCTGACGCCGTCGTTCGGCAACGTGCTGCTCACGGCCGACGTGCCGGAGTGCGCGACGACGGTGCACGCCGAGTGGACACCCTACACGGGTCTGCCCCAAGGGCAGCCGCGCTACCGGCTGGAGCTGATGCTGGAACCGCTGCACGAGGGCTTCACCGAGTACTATACCACGCAGGACAGCAGCCAGTTGAGCTACACGTTCGAGATGCCGGAGGCGGTCACCCGGGCCCGGCTGCGGGTGGTGGCCGAGGGTGCGGAGGGCATACGGTCGCTGTCGAACGTCATAGAGGTGGAGCGACGCACGGTGGACAGCGCGTCGGTGGTGGAGATCGAGGGGCTGGAGTACGACAGCGTCCGGACCGAGATCCGGCTGGCTCTGCAGACCGACCCGGCCTTCGACTACACGCTCTACCGCAGCATCGACGGCACACCCTGGCGCGAGGTGGCCACCTTCAGCGGCAGCACCACACGCTACACCGACAGCGACATCAACCCCTACGACTCGCTGCACTGCTACCAGCTGGGGGTGAAGGACGCCTGCGGCATGAACGAACGCTACTCGACCACGCGCTGCCTGGTGGTGCCCGACCCGCCGGCGCCGGCGGCGTGGCTGCCGAACGCCATCGTGGCGGGCGACGACCACAACGGGGTCTTCAGGCCGGTGGTGCGGGGGCTGCTGGGCGACCTCTACGAACTGGAGATCTACAACCGGGCGGGCATGCTCGTCTACCGCACCGAGGAGCCAGCCGCCGGCTGGACCCCCACGGCCGAGAGCCGCGGAGGGGTCTACACCTACCGCCTGCGGTGCCGCTTCAACACGGGCACCGTCAAGACATACACCGGAACCGTACTGCTGATAAAATAAGACATTATGAAGATAGCACTCTATTATCGCCACATCGACACCGACGCCGAACCCAGCCTGCGGCAGCTGACCGAACAGCTGCACCGCCGCGGGATCGAGACCTGCGAGCTGCGCGACGGCGCCGACCCCGCGGGCTGCGACTTCCTCTTCTCGATCGGAGGCGACGGGACGCTGCTGAGCTCGATCCAGTTCATCGGGAGCGACGACCCGGGGCGTTTCCCGCCCGTTCTGGGCATCAATTTCGGCCACCTGGGCTTCCTGACAACCGTGGGCAAGGAAAACCTCGACAGCCTGGTCGACGAGCTCCTGGAGGGGCGCTACACGATCGAGGAGCGAACCCTGCTGCAGCTCTCGGTCGCCCCTGCCCCGCGGGGAGGCGATGCGCCGGAGAGGCCCCGGGCGCTCAGCCACTGCCTCAACGAGGTGTTTGTGCACCGCACCGAGGAGGCGTCGCTGCTGAAGACCGAGGTGTACGTCAACGGCGACTACGTGGCCACCTATGCCGGCGACGGCGTCATCGTGGCCACGCCCACGGGCTCGACGGCCTACTCGCTCAGCTGCGGAGGCCCCATCCTGACGCCCGACTCGCGCTGCCTGCTCATCACCCCCATCTCGGCCCACACCCTCACCCTGCGGCCCGTCATCGTGCCCGACACGGCCGAGATACGCCTGCGGGTCAACAGCGACTGTTTCTTGGGCCGCGACTCGAGCCGCGCCACCCTCGGCGCCGCCAGCGAGATCGACGTGCGGCGCGCGCCGTTCACCATCCGCCTGGTGCGCCTGGGCCACCAGAACTTCTACAGCGCCATCCGCGAAAAACTCATGTGGGGCACCGAAGTCAGGGGGTGAGAATTGAAAGTTGAAAATTGAAAATTGAGAATTGAGAAATTAGAAATCAAAAAGATATGCAACAAAAGACTTTGTTTCGGATACTGCTGGTGATCACCTTCGTCTTTGCCGGGCTGAACGCCTTTAGCTACCTGATGATGGCGCTGCTGCTGCCCACGATGCAGCAGGTCTACGCCGACACCCCCGGCCTGCTGCCCGAGGAGTTCAGCGTGATGATGCAACGGCTGTTCGAGATGCCGCGCGGCTACTTCGCCGGCGCCGGCCTGCTCTACGTGCTCGAGGTGCTGGGCGCCGCCCTCATGTGGCGCCTGCGCTGGACGGGCTTCCACTGCTACACCCTGGCGCGACTGCTGCTCCTGCTGCTGCCGCTGCTCTTCCTGGGGCGCGGCTTCGTGGGCCTGGGCGACGTGATGATGGCGCTGCTCTTCGTGGCCGTCTACTACATGCTCATGCGCCAGCTGAC
>OCVV012826397.1_pt1 | contig 27013 bp, 45 predicted proteins | sample 1539721 | NCBI WGS metagenome assembly OCVV01 (sample SAMN02144230, study PRJEB22623) | gut metagenome | biome: sheep rumen | host: Ovis aries | place: New Zealand | reverse complement strand
CTCGGCGCGCCATGTGGCGGCCCTTCTTTCCTGTCTGCCGTCTGAGTCTCGCACCGTCGCGGCACTGGCCCCTGATGCGTCGTGGACGCGTCTAGAGGTGCTGCAGGCAATGACGTTCAACGCGCTGGCCGCCGTGTTCGGCGGCGAGGATGCGCCGCAAGTTCCCATACCGGGCGCAGACAACAAGCAAGACGCGCGGCATATCGGGGGGCAGGCCATGACCCCAGAGGAGCTTATGGAAATCCTAAGCAGGCCGCGCACACCGGCACCCGACAGCGGGGGAGGTGAGTAAATGGCAAACGAGAGCGTAGGCAGCGCCTACCTGTCAGTACAGTTCAAGACCGATGACAAGGCCGCCAAGGGCCTAGAAAAGACGCTGGAAAAAGCCGGCGAGGCTGGCGGCAAGTCTGGCGGCCAGAAGGGCGGCGAACAGCTGGGCCGCGGCTTAGAGTCAGCCGTGAGCACCAAAGCTATCGTTATCGGCAACCTGCTTTCGAACGCGATCACTGCAGCCGCCAGCACGGCAAGCGCCGCGCTGGGCGACATGATGCAGGCCGCATTCGATGGCTTCGCGCGCTATGAGCAGATGGCGGGCGGCGCTGAAATCCTGTTCGGCGACAGCGCCGGGCAGGTGATGGCCAACGCACAGAAGGCGTTCGAAACTGCTGGAATGTCAGCAAATGACTACTTGCAGACCGTCAACGGCTTCAGCGCGGGCCTTATCCGTTCGCTTGGCGGCGACACCGCCGAGGCGGCGCGCGTGGCCGACATGGCTATTCGTGATATGTCCGATAACGTGAACACCTTTGGCAGTGACGCCGAGATGGTGCAGCGCGCCTATATGGGCTTTATGCGCGGCAATTACACGATGTTGGATAACCTGTCGTTAGGCTTCGCAGGCACCAAAGAGGGCATGCAGCAGCTTCTTGACGCTGCCGAGCAGATAAGCGGCGTTCACTACGATATTGATAGCCTTGGCGATGTGTTCGAGGCAATCCATACGGTGCAATCAGAATTTGGGATTACCGGCAAGACTTCTCAGGAGGCCGCGCACACGGTAGAGGGGTCTATGGCCTCGATGCGCGCCGCGTGGGCCAACTGGCTTACAGAGCTGGGCAAGTCTGACGGCGACATAGAGACGGCCACCGAGGCGCTTATTGAGGCGTTCGGCAACGCCGCGCAAAACGTCGTGCCGCTCGTTGCGCGAATCATCGGCGGCATGATTGAGGGCCTGCCCGAAGTGGTTGCACAGGCGGCGGCTTCGCTGCCTGAGACAATCGGGGCGATTTTCTCGGCGCTGTTCGGTGAGTCAATCGGCACCGGCATGACCGACGCGCTTACCCAGATGGGCGAGGCCTTGGCACCTTTGGGCGAGGCGTTCGCGCAAGTGGGCGCGTTCGCTGCCGAGGTGTTCGCGCAGGTGGCGGCGGGTCTGGAGACCGTGGCACCCATGATGCAGCCGCTGTTTGACCTAATCGCAGGCGTTGCCGCGGTGCTGGTTGAACAGGTGCTGCCTGTCATCGTGCAGATTCTCGGCTCGGCAATCGTCGAGTTTATCGCCATGGTGGTGGCCGGCATCGGCGGGCTGATTGCACTGCTTGGCAACCTTGTTAGCTTTGCATCTGGCATCCCTGCCACGATCATGGGCGCGTTTTCGTCCTTGCAATCGACCCTTACAGGTGTGTTCACCGGTGCGGCTGACAATATCCGCTCGGCGTTTCAGGGCGTTTTGGACTTCTTCGCGGGCATCCCCGGGCAGATTGTCGGATTCTTCAGCGGCATAGCCTCAGACATTGGCGCGGCGTTTTCTGGTATCCACCTGCCCAGCCTGCACATTACGGGCAGCCTTAACCCGGTCGATTGGATTACAACCGGCAACATGCCCCAGATTGGCTTCTACGCGTCCGGTGGCATCTTCGACAGCGCCACGCTTGGCGTTTTCGGCGAGGCTGGCCCCGAGGCAATCGTGCCACTCAGCCCGGGCAGGCTGCAGCCGTTCGGTGAGGCCGTAAAGGCGGCCATGGGCGATGGTGGCGGCACCACAAACGTGTATATCAACGGCGCGCGCGTGAATAGCAACGAGGCAATAGAAGAGAGCTTTTACAACTTCATGCGGCAGCTTAGCCGCTTAAACACGATGGGGGGCGTTAGCGTTGGCTGAGGTCATTAGCGGCTACACGCTGCCGCCCGAATTTTGGTGGGCATCGGCGGGCAGCACTAAACTTGGCATTCCCACAAGCGGCGTGAGCGGTGCCCATATCAGTTGGTACAAGGGCGGCCAAGCTTCTACGTATCAAGTTCAATACCGCGAGCGCCGCCGCTACAGCCCCAGCGGCTACACGTCTGCAGGCGTTGCCCCCGCAAACCAATGGGAGGCGTGGGGAGAGTGGCAAGACCCGGATAACGCAGTAGCCAACGACACCGCCAGCCCGGTGAGCATATCGGGCCGCGTGGTGACGTATCAGGGGCATTCGTGGGCCTACAGCTACGATACAAGCGCGTATGATATGTACTCGGTGCAGGTGCGCGTGCGCGTCTTCGACGAACCGAGCCGCACGGCCTCACAATGGGCCTACGCGTCTCTGGACGCTGTCATTCGCCCGTGGGCGACGCTTACGGCGCTGCCCAACGCAGAAGGCGGCTACACCATCACGGTTGCGCTCACGAACTGGCAGCGCGGCGGCAACCGCCTCGTTATCGACGGCACGCGCTACTGCATGTACAACGTGCGCAACCAGTCCTTAGGCCCGTGGTGGAACAATACGCCCTTCTGGGCCGGCATCACGGCCCCCATGGGCGCAACCGGCGGCGCGGTTGACGTGCCAGCCGCCGCCATGAGCGACGGGCGCATATACGCCACGAATATCAGCGTCATCACCGGCGACGGCGGCCACAGCGTCTTAGACGGCACGAATATGTATAACTACGATTGCGCCGCCGACTCAAACGCGGGCAGCCCGTCGCATCCTGCAGGGGCGCGCGTGTACATGGTGCCTGTGGGCGAGCACGAAGACCCGGCGGGCATCACGGCCCCCACGGTCACGGCCACGCCTGACGATGAGGGCAACTTGGCCGTGAGGATTAGCGGCGGCGAATGGGATGGCTGCAGCGTCTGGTACACGTGGACGGACGCGCGCGGCGTGCGCGGCCACGGTCAGGCGGCGACGGCCAAAACGTCGGCACGGATATGGGGCGCGCAGATCATCGCGCCGCCGTTCGACGTGCCGATAACCATCAACGCCAGCGTGACCAAAAACGGGCAGTGGGTTGCGCGCTCCACAACCGCCACGGTGCCCAGTAACGGCGTTGTTGAGTTACGCCGCACCGACACGGGCGAATCACTGCGAATCCGATACAACGCCCGCGACACGGTACAGCGCAAGTTTGACCTAGACGCCGAGACCGTGAAGCCCGCAGGAGCTGCAAGGCCTAAGAGCCGATACGGCACGGGCGGTGAGATGGGATTGAGCGTTAGCGGGCTCGTTCCCGGCACCGGCGTTACCGGCGGCATGTTGACCGAGGCGGCCTTGTCTGAGTTCGTGCAGCTGGAGAGCGCAGGGGATTGGCTGTTAAGGCTCCCCGGCGGCGAGCGCTACACCGTGGCGCTCATGGGCTACAGCCTAGACAATGCCGAGGCCGCGGGCTTCTACGAAATCGGGCTAGATCTAGAGGTGGTGCAATGATTGATTACACCGCCTCAGGCGTGCGCCAGTGGCTAGAGTTCGTTCTGTGCGATTCCCGGACGCTGGAGGAGGTCACGCCCCTGACGGGCGTGGCCTCATTCAGTTATGCCGAGAGCTGGCGCGGCGACTACCGCCAAACCGGCCAAATCGACATAGACGGCGAGCGCCTGCCGCTCTGGGCCGCCGTGCGCGTGTACGTGTGCGCCGCACAAGGCACGGAGACGGCGCGAGGGGCCCTTTGCACGCTCTACCCCACACCGGCACCGGTGCAAGTCTCAAAAGGCCGTGAGACGGCCTCATATGACTTGTACAGCATGATGCGCAAGCTAGACACCAACAAGCAGGCCCGCGACACCGGCGTGCCCGCAGGCTCAGACCCCGGATATAGGTTTATTCAGCTTGTGAGGGCGTGCGGCGCGGTGCCGTCGGTGCATCCGGGCTGTGACGGCTACAGCACGCGAAGCGCGCGCGTTTGGGAGGCTGGCGACAGCTATCTGACCGAGGCGCACGCCTTGGCCGGCGCGTGCGGCGGGCGCGTGCAGCCTGACGCGATGGGCCGGGTGTGCTTGGTGCCGTACCAGAACCCAAGCCGCGTGGGTGACTCGTTCGACATTCCCGCCGGTGCCGCGTCTGTGGTGCTGCCAGAGCTGGAGGAGGCAGAACCAGAGATAACAAACAGGGTTGTTGCCTCATACAGCCAGAACGATCGGAAATGGTATTCGGTGGCGACGCTAGACCCGTCGCACCCGTGGAGCTATGAGCGCATAGGCCGGTGGGAGGTCGAGGAGGTCAGGCCCCCGCAAATCGAGGACGAGGGCACTGTGCAAAGCGTGCTAGACGCGCTGACGGCTAGAACGCTTGCGGCGCGCTCTGACATATCGCGCGTGTACAGCGCTTCAATGCTCTACATGCCAATCAGGGCCGGGCAGGCCGGCACGCTGTCATATATCGACGGCGGGGCATCGGTGACGGTGCGCGGCTTTGTCTCAGCCCGCGAGGTGCGCCAAGACGGCGCGGCCCTTGTGCAGGAAATCACGCTGGAGGAGGTGTAGGCCGTGGCGACGCTGAATGAAAAGATGCAGCTGGCGCGTGACCTGTTCGGACGCGAGCCCGCGCCCGGCGAGGTGCGCGCCTATGCGACGGCCACGGCCAACAGCACCGGCGGCAGCGTGTCGGTAGACATTGGCGGCGAGGTCGTTGACGTGCCGGTACTCGGCGCGGTCGCACGCGGCCAAGAGGTTATCTTGCAGGTGCAGAACGGCCACCCGGTGGCGCTGGGCGTTGCCGGTTGGGGCGACAATATCCGCAGCTCTGTGCAGTCAATGCAGAACGTGCTTTCTTACGTCTGGATTGACGATTACGGCCAGCTGAGAATCACGCCGACGCCATACGGCGGCGAGACCGGCGTAATGATCAACGCCGCTGGCGTGAACGTCGAGGGCTACACGTACAACAGCCACACCGGTGACGATGGCTTTACGGTCTTCATGGGCGAACGCCCCGTCATTCAGGTGCTGGCAGACGCACAAAGCCCGGACTTCCAGCACAACAGAATGCGCACGGAAGATTGCTTTTACATCGAGGCAGACGCAGGCGGCGACACGCCAGCGACGCGAACGCGCTTGCTTCTTGCCGAGTCTGACACCGCCAGCACGTATTACAGCGGCAACGTTGCGCGGCTGGAGGTTGACGGGGCCACGAAGTTGGCGGCAGACGCCGCGGGCAACGTGACCGCCGCCGGGTCAGTGACCGCAGACGGCTTCACGACGTACAACGGGGCCATGAGCGGCAGGCGCGGCGTGTTCGGCAACGTCTGCCCCTCGTTTTACGGCACGAGCGCGACAGCCGCCGGCACGCAGGAAAAGGCGGTGGATTGTAACCTGTTCGCGGCCTCAGACCTGCAGCCCGGTACGTTCCTTACGGTCACGTTTGCAAGCGCGCAGACGTACAACGGCCAGCCTACGCTAAACGTGAACAGTACGGGCGCGGTGCCTGTCGTGCGCCAAGGCACGACGGCCCCGCCGCGGTATTTCTGGCTGGCCGGTGAAACGGTGCAGTTCGTGTATGACGGCACACACTGGGCAATTATCGACGGTGGCATAGCGACCACGACGTATTACGGAATGACCAAGCTAAGCAGCGCGGTTAACTCCACAAGCAACAGCGTGGCCGCCACGCCCGGCGCGGTTAAGCAAGCCTATGACTTGGCAGCCGCTGCAGGCACGTGGCGCACCGTCGCCGTTACCGTCGGCGTGCCTTCTGGGTTTGACTCTAGATCGTGCACCGTGCTTGCCAACGACGGCGCGCGGCTGCTGTCCGTCAGCTTCAGCGCCGAGAACAGCGGCGGCACGAATGTGAGCGTGCCTGCCAACACCTCGTTGTTTACCTGCAACGACGCGACACTGTACCCGGCAACCAGCATTCGCGTAGGCGCTGGGTTCCGATACAACGGTTCGGCCCTGCTTGACTTCCCCGTTAAGACGCTGGCGGGCAGCCCGTGGGCGCTCATTGGCCCCGCGTGGGCCTTTAGTGCGGCATCCATCCACTTTGACGCGCTCATTCCTTATGACGCGCTCGGCATCGCGTGAGGAGGTGACAATATTGGAACTTCCCATCTATCTTGACGTTTTCTTGTCCCCCATCCGCGACAACCAAACCGCGCAGGTGGCCGTGATGGCTGTTCTGCTGCTGATTCTGCTTGACGTGGTCTTCGGAGTCGGAAACGCGCTCGTCCATCACGAGTTCTCTAGCCAGAAGATGCGCGAAGGAATCGGCCACAAGTGCTCAGAGCTGGGCTTTCTGCTCGTCGGCGTCATCATCGACGGCTGCATCGTCGGCGGCGTAGAGCTGGGCTACTCGGCCCCGGTGCTCACCGGCGCGGCGGTCTACATCTGCGTGATGGAGATTGCAAGCCTGCTCGAAATCTTCACGAAAATCAACCCTGCATTGAAGGACTCCCCGGTATTCAAGCTGCTGGCGGCGTCTCACGTAATCCATGAATCTAAGGAGGCCTAAAATGGCTTTTCTGCTCAGCCCGAAAACGGGGGGGGGAGCTGTTAGCTACTCCCTCGTGACCGGCCTAGCCACTAGTATCAATGGCGCGGCGGCGCAAGAGTGCACGCCCGAAGCGCCCGGAACCGTCCACCCCGGCGACGTGCTGACGTGGGACGGCACGACAACTGGTGACGAAATCTCATATCTGCCCGCCATGGACTTTGCCGCCGAGCCGGTCAAGTTCATTACCGCACCCAGCCCCTACACGGTCGAGGCCGTGGCGGGGGCTGCGGTGGTTTTCATCGACAGCTAAGACCCTAGGAGGTCAATCATGGCTTTTTTGCTTAGTCCTAAGACGGGGGGGGGAGCCTCCCAAACGTACGAGTTTATCGCGCCTAGATACTCTGTGAGCATTAACGGCGCGGCGGCGCAGACGTACCCGCCGAACAGCCCCGCAACCGTCCACGCCGGTGACATGCTGACGTGGGCGAACGCAGCATTTGCAGTAAGTATCGACTATTTGCCCAACATCGACGCGGACGCAGTGAAAACCGTTACATCTACGTCGCCCTACACGGTCGAGGCCGTAGACGGTGCCGCGCTGATTTCGCTTTATACAGTGGGGTAACCAATAGAGGAGGCACACATGCCAACAGCCCGCGACTTCGTAGCCGTCGCAGTCTCACAGAGCGGCTACACCGAGTACCCGCCCGGCAGCAACCAGACGAAGTATTGCGATTGGTACGGCGAGGGCGTCGGCCCGTGGTGCGACATGTTCGTGAGCTGGTGCGCGGCTCAAATCGGCGCGGGCGAGATCGTGGGGCGGTTCATGAGCTGCCCCAAGCACGCGGACTGGTTCAAGGCCCGCGGGCAGTGGCACGACGGCACCGACGGCGCGCAGCCCGGTGACGTGGTGTTCTTCGCGTCGGCGGGCTGGCCGCGCCACGTCGGCATCGTGCGCGGCACGGACGGCCCCGACCTGCTGACGGTCGAGGGCAACACCAGCCGCACAAGCGACGATAACGGCGGGGCCGTGATGCTTCGCAGGCGCGCGCCCGGTGACCCCTACGGTGATTGGGGCGTGCTTGGCTACGGCAGGCCCGATTGGAGCGACGAATACATGACGAACGAGCAGATGCACGAGCTGGCCGAGGTGGTGGCCGGGTATGTCAACGGCTACGAAGACCGGTACGGGTCGAGCCTCATCAACGAGGTGGCCAACGCCAAGGCCAGAGCCGACAGCAACGGCCAGAAGCTTGACGCGATGGGGGAGACCTTGGAGCGGATTGCGGATGCGCTGGAGGAGCTGGCGGATAAGATTTTGTAGTATAATTGGAGACCTGACCGCGCGAAGCCCTACGGGGCCGCGCGGCTGGGCATGGCAAGCGCGCCCGGAAGCTGGAGCGGTGCACCGCAGCCAGCCAGTAGCGGCCATGGCCAAACAGGTGCGCACCTGAGGCCATTAGGAAAGCCCCCCGCCTAGTGCGGGGGGCTTTTTCTTATTGGTGGGCCTTTGCATTTTGGGGGGTGGATTTTTGCATTTTGCCCCCATGCGGGCCGCCGTCACACTTGTGCCGAAATCGGCACAAGTGACAGGCTGCAGCGTCAGAACCCAGGTCGAGAAATGCCGTTTCTTGCAGAAGTGCGGGGCTGCTGTGAATGCGCAAAACGACGGGGGTGGTGCGGTGCAAATTTGGTGCACGCGATGCACGCCCAATGCATTACAGCCAGTATCAACAACCTGTTTACCTGCAGGTTTTCTTTCAGAGGTGCAGGCAGGTGGTAAGTTCGGCGCGCAGGCCGTGGGTTCAAATCCCGCCATCCCGACCAGCTAAAGCCGCAGGTAGAGGCCCCTTTTCGGGGCCTTTACTTTTTTGCTGGTGCAAATTTGGTGCATCCGATGCACCGAAAGCGCCAGACACGCCCGCGCGCAGCGCGTCCATATCGCTGTGGATGTAGACGCGGGCGGGCTCTAAGCTACTCCACCCGGCCCAGCGCTGCAGGTCGAACGCGCTGGGCATATGCCGCGCCATCATGCTTAGGTTGGAGTGCCTAAGCTCGTGAAGCGTCAGGCCGTCGCAACCCAGCGCGGCCCGGTGCTCATTCCAATAGCGTTGCAGCAGTTGCGGGCGCAACGTGTCCCCGAACTTGTTACAACAAAGGGTTGCGGCATCCCCTATGCCCCGCTTCTGGCGCATTCTGAGCCATTCTGAGAGGCTTTCAGCCAATGCCGGCGGCAGTGGCAGCAGACGCGAGCCCGCGGCGCTCTTGGGCGCTCCTATGCTGCCGTCGCGCTCCTTTACGGCGTGGCAGACGTAGAGCAGGCCCGCCGAAATGTCTAGATCACTCACAAGCACGCCGCAAGCCTCACCGCGACGCAGGCCCAGCGCCATGATTAGCCGCAGCGCCATGGTGTAGCCGTCTAGCGGCAGGCCGCCAAGGGCCTTATATGCCGCCTGAAGCTGCTCAGGGGTGAGCGCCTGCCGTTCTTGCGTGTCCGTCTTTGGTGCCTTTATCCGCTTCATGGGGTTGCCTTCTACGCGCCCGTTCGCCTCGGCGTCTTCAAAGATTGAGAACAGGGCGCGGTGCAGTTTGTTCATTGTTGTGCCGCTAAGGGGCTTCGTGCCGCGCGCGGGGTTGTGCTTCAGCCACAAGAGCGCGTCTCGGGCCGTCTCTGGCGTCACCTCGGCAAGGTGCAACGGCGCAATCGGGGAGCGCGCAAAGGCCCTAAGTGCGCGCCGGTCATTCTCTAGAGTGCCGGGCGCGAACTCACCTGACGCGGCCCGGCGCTCATGCCACAGGGCCGCATAGTCGAGAAACAGCGCCGACGATGCGCGCGCGTCTTCCGCCGCCGCCTCGGCCTCAAACCGCTCGGCGGCGGCAACGGCCTCGGTATAGGTGCCATGAAAGCGCCTAGAGCGCCTTTTAGCCCCTGAGTTGGCCCAGAGCCGCCACGATCTGCAGCGGGCGCGCGGCTTATCCTTGTCTATTTGCTGCACCGTCGCCATTTTCAACCGCCCGAAGCTCTTTTATGAAATCGTCTGCAGTCATGCCCAGCGCGTGCGCAATCTTGGCAAACGTATAGATGCCCATATTCCATACGTCAGAGCGCCCCGAAGTGTATTTGTACAGCGTGGACGCAGGCACGCCAGACGCGCGGGCAAGCGCCGACACCTGTATATAGTGCCGCTCTAGATATATCGCTAATGCATTCATAACTTCCCCTTTGGTCAATTTTCTGCCACTTATGGCCGGATTCTAACCGATTGTGCAAGGTTTTGGCGCGAATTTGCCCAAATGGGCAATATATTGTCATTGTGGCCAATTGGCCCGCGCACCTTGACAACTGCAGACCGTAGACGAACTGAAGGCAACCGGAAAGGGGAGGGGGTGAGTATATGACGGAACGCAAATATCCGCCGCTAAGGAACTTGCGCGCAGAGATGGCCCGAAACGGCATGACCAGCGCCGACTTGGCCGCGGCGGTTGGCGTGTCGGCCACGGCGGTGCGCATGTGGCTTTGCGGCAAGTCTGTGCCGAACGTTAAGAACGCGGCCCGCGTGGCCGCGCAGTTCGACGGCCTGACGGTCGAATACCTGTTCGAAGAGTAGGGCCGCATGCGGTGCCACGCATACGGCCCAAACATCAGCGGGGAGCTGACAAACTATGAAGATAGCAAAGGACGGTTTGCCCGTCGTGGATTGGTACGACGAGGAGCCATTTTCGAAGCGTGAGGCGCTTATTTCCGCCGCAATGTTCATTGGGGCGTACCTGTTCTTCGCAGGCCCGTTCACGTGGTTGGCGGGGGTGCTTCTGTGATGGAAGAAGAGATCAGTGAGGACGTGAGTTTAGTTGTAGGCCAATACATAAAGAAGAGGCTTGACAGACAACTGAAGCGCGGCACGGGCGGGATACGCGACAGACGCGACGCCGCACTGATTGCAGACTATGAGGCCAACCACACCGACCGGCGCGCGATTCTGTACAACGGCGTGCACGTCGCCAGCCTGTCACTGAGTTGGGAGCCTGCCACGGAGCAGCAGACCGAGCAGCGCTTAGAGGTTCAAGACCGCGAGGCGTTCGGCGCGTGGGTTGTGGATAACCCAGAGGCCGTGGCCGCGTGGCTTGCCGATGACCCGGACGCGGCCAACGCGCTGGCGGGCTGGGCGCTTATCTGCACAGGCGAGCAGCCCGGCGGCACCGGGTGGCGCGAAGTGATCACCCAGTACGCCAAGCCAGCGCAGGCAAAAACGCGCCTCACCATCAAAGAAGATGCACTGGAAGCCGCGCTGCCTGAGTTGCGCGCGGGCGTCCTAGGCCAGCTGGGAGCGGGCCAATGACGGGGGCCATAGCGCCCAAGAAGGTGGACGAAGAGCAGCCGTGGGCGCGGGTCATGGTGCCGCTCGTCAACACCATATCAGAGGGGCCGGGCGCTGAGTATGAGCGCAACCGCGTGCCTGAGATGGTGGCGGCTGGCGAGCCTATGCAGGTGGCGATACCGCAGGCAATGGCAGAGTTTGTGGCCGTCAACCCGGTAAACCCCGACAGGCCCACATATGCGCCCTGCCCGCTGTGCGGCAGGCCCGCGCAGATCTCTATAGGCCGCTACGGCTGGCCTGATATGGCCTACTGCCCTGAGTGCAACAGAACCCACATAGTCAAAGAGGAGGCCGACGCGACGCCCGCGCCAAAGCCCGAGCCCGCGCCGGTAGAGGAGGTGCAAGAGGCCTATGAGTGGTGGCAACGATGACCGCATAGCGGCCAACTGCCCGCATTGCGGCGCGCCCGTGATGCTAGACCCGCCCACGTGGGACAGCCCCGCGTCTGGGTGGTGCTGGCGGTGCAACAACTTAGTTGAACTGGGAGCGCCTAAGCAGGAGCCAGAGCGCGACGCATGGTTGATTGAGCTGACCGACGCCACCGAGGCGCAAGCCAAAATCGCGGCGGTAGAGATCGCGTCAATGCTTGGCGTTGCGTGCACGGTAACCCGCGGCACCGTCGCGGGCGTCTTCTACAAGCGAGCAAGGGGGCTGGACAAATGACAGATGCATACATTGACCGGCTGCAGGCAGTCAACAAGCGTTTGAACACTACCAATATTCGCGGCAAGGACTACGCAGAAGTAAACCAGCGCGTTTTGGGCTTCTGGGAGCTTTTCCCAGAGGGCCGCATAATCACGCGTTGGCTGGAGCTTAACGAGGCCCGGGCCACGTGCATGGCGTTCATTTTCAAAGACCGCGTAGGGGTTGAGGATGTGTTTAAGGCTATGGGCTGGTGCGAGAGTGCGCCGGGCAACGTAATCGGGCTTCTGGCGCTCTACGCAGACGCGACGGCCACGGCCTACGAGGTCAAGACCGGCAGCGGCGTGAACTCCACAAGCTACATAGAGAACGCAGAAACCAGCGCAGTGGGCCGCGCGCTTGGCATGCTGGGCATTGGAGCCACCAACGCGATAGCAAGCGCCGAGGAGGTCACAAACGCCATACAGGCCCAAGAGCAGGCGAAACGCCGCACAAGCCAATCTAAGGCCGCTAGGAAGCCCGTAGAGGCCAAACCCGAGAAAGTACCCGCGAAGCCCGCGAAAACGTCTCAGACGGCATCAGAGAGCGCCACAGGGGCATTAGACGCGACCGAAGCGGCACGCCGCCGCCTCATTGACGCGTGCAACCTTCTGGCGGCAGTCACGGGCCGCGAGGCCAAGGAGATCATGCAGCTGGTCGCCAAGCAGGAGGGCTTCACCAAGACCGCCGAGGGATACAACGCCGCGGCCCAGTGGGTCGAGGATTCCGCCCGCGCCAAGGGCGTTCAGGAGGTAACCGACAATGAGTGATATTAACGAGTGCTTCTTTACCGGCAGGCTAACCCGCGACGCCGAGGCCCACGGCGAGCCCGGCCCGCGCTACGCGCTCAGGTTTTCGATCGCTTGCAACGGCAGGCGCAAGAACCGCGAAACCGGGCAGTGGGAAGACGCGCCCAGCTACTTCAATATCGTGGCTTTCGGCAACTATGCCGCCGCAATCGCCGACAAGCTGGGCAAGGGCGTTCGCGTGGCCCTTCACGCCGAGGCGAGGCCGCGCGAGTACGAGGCCAAGGACGGCACCAAGCGCCATACAACCGACTACGTAGCCAGTGACATTGTCATCATGTCTCAGGCCCCGCGCCCGCAAGAGGCCGAGCGAATCACCAACGGCGACGCCTACGCGCAAGACGATATCCCGTTCTAGGAGGCGGCGCACATGGCAAACCCGAGCAAGCGCAAAGGCACCGGCTGGGAGTCTGCAAAGGTCGATTGGTGGCAGGCCAACGGCTTTGAGGGCGCGCACCGCATCGCGCTTCACGGCGCGGCTGATTGCGGTGACGTGTTCGTGACCAAGACCCGGCGCGGCGACGTGATAGAGGAGTGCAAGAACACCAAGCGGCTGGCCGTGCCTGAGTGGCTTAGGCAGTCCGAGAACGAGCGCGACAACGCGGGCGCGTGGCTGTGCCTGCTTTCGTGGAAGCTCGTAGGCATCGGCATGGCAGACCCGGGCCGGCATCCGGTGACGGTCAGGGCAGACGATGCGGCCAAGATGCTGGCGTACATCGCCGAGCTGGAGGCAAAGGCCGAAAGGTTGGAAGCCGAAAACGCCCAGCTGAAAGAGCGCCGTTATTACGTCTAATTGAAAACAAACCGGCCCGCGAAAATCGCCCCTAATCTGTAATAACTATAAGTATATATATAGGTATTAGAAAGCTCATGAGTATTACTAAATCCTAGCTTTAGGCGGGCCGGTGCCCAAAAAGGGCAAACCGGCCACGCGCACAGATCATTAATCTGTACCACTACCAGCGGGCCAAAAGTGAACTAATGCGGCGGGGCGCGCCTTTGGAGGGGCGGCCCCGCGCCAAGAAGGTGGAGCCGATGGCACAACACATAGTCGAGGGCCACGCCGAGCGCGTGGCCGAGGGCATCAAGTCTGACAAGCTGAGAATGAGCCACGCGCAGACGCTCCAAAAGCTCTATTTGAGCCGCACGAACGAAATGCACCTAGAGCGCCAGTTGGATTCAGAGCGCAAGGCGTGCGAGGCATTGCGCGCCGAGGCCAAGGAGTTGCGCAAGGAGCTGTCAAAGCAGAAAGAGCGCGCCGAACGCCTGAAGAAGAACAACGCGATATTGCGCGCCCGCGGGCGGGTGAGGCCCCCGATAGTTTCGGGGCAGGGCCTCAAATGCTCAGAGTGCGGCCAGCCTGTTGACTTCGTGCCTTACTCAATGCGGCCCCATTATCCATTCTGCAGATGGTGTGGGGCCAAGCTTAGGAGGCTTTAGCGATGAACCTTACAGGCCTTACGGTCTACCTGTCAGGCCCCATCACCGGCGACCAGAAGCGCGCCGCCAAGGACTTCGACGCGGCGGCGGCCAAGGTCAGGAAGCTGGGGGCCGTGCGGGCGTTCAACCCGCTCAGGGCGTGCGAGATGCACACGGGCCGCGACCATGCGCAGTATATGCGCCACTGCCTGCACGAGCTGACGCGCGGGGACTTGTCCACAAGCGAGACCGAGTACGACGTTTTACTGCTTCTGGATGGCTGGCGCGAATCCGCCGGATGCTTGGCCGAGGTCGTTGCCGCGCATGCAATCGGATGCGAGGTGGTGGAGCTGTGGCAGATCTAGACCGAGGCCGCGCCGGGGATTGCTCTTGGTGCTGGTGGTACAGCCCCGGCCCAAGGCAGCCAGACAGATACGGCGCTTGCATGCGCCAATCCGACGCCATGCACGTGCACTGGGTGCACGAGATGCACCCGCCGTGCAGGCACTTTACCGAAACAAGGCCCAAGGGCCTGAAGTATCCGAGGAGTGAATTCCCATGGCAAGGATGACAGACAAAGACCGCGTCAGGGCGCGGGCGATTGAGAAGAAGTTGGAGTACATCGGCTTTCTGTTTGAGAGCTTGAAGGGCGAGGCTGAGGCCGTGGCCTGCGTCGAGTGGGCCAAGGATGCTGATATTGACCTGTCCCAGCTGGGATACAGCGCCGAGGGCGTCAGGCGTCTGTGCGTGCAGATGCGCGCCGAGCTGCAGCGACTGAGCAGGCTCATATGAAGCCGTGCAAGTTCGAGGCCACCTGCTACCGCGCTGAGCGCTGCCTTGGCATGTGTGAGCGCGTCGAGACCATCGAGAGGATAGACGCCAGAGAGGCCGCGCGGCTCACCGTGCCCGCGTTCAAGCGCTGCAGCGGGTGCGGCAGGTCGCTGCCGCCTTCGGCGTTCTACGCGCAGAAGACGCACGCCGATGGCCTCATGTCGAGGTGCAAGGAGTGCCAGAAGGCCAGACGCCGCGCTCTGAGGGAGGAGAGGAGGCAGGCATGCAAGGCCACAACGTGAGGATAAAGCCGACGGCGCGCACGGTGCCAGACCGGCCCACAGACTCGCCAGAGGTCGAGGCCAAGGCGTGCGCCACGTGCTACTGGTATGAGCCATGCCCGTGCGGGCGGTGCGTGTGGGGCGTGTGCCGCCACGTCGGCACGCTGTATGGGGAGTACATGAACGACGGCGATCTATGCCATGAGTGGGAGGAGGCCTAGAGATGGAAGAGCTGAAGCCCTGCCCCTTCTGTGGGGGCGAGGCCATGCCCATGGGTGCCAAGTCTATTATTGGCTCAGTGTACAGCGGCTGGGTTGAGTGCAAGGAATGCGGCGCGCGTAGCGGGGAGACACCCCCGGAGTTCATAGACTTGCCATGGAATGAGCGAGCAGAGCGGACGTGCACAAACGTAGGCTACTACGTAGACTCTACGCGCTTTAAGTGCTCTGAATGTGGTTACAACGGTTGGACTAAATACGCAAATGATGGGCGCGATAAGGTGCCGCGCTACTGCCCCAATTGCGGTGCAAGGGTGATAGCCCAATGAGCGCCGAGATGTGGCCGCAACGGGTTGATTTCTTCTGCCCCTTCTGCGGCAACAGGGGCATGTACAGAGGCCGCTTCAGGCATGGCGTCTGGGTGCAGTGCACCAAGTGCGGCGCGCGCGGCCCTGAGGCGATATCAGACGCCAAGGCCCGCGCGGCGTGGCTTACGCGGGTTGACGGTTGCAAGGTCGCAGGCGTCTACAGCTTTGGCGAGCACGACGAATACCGAGAGTATGCACTGAGTTGCGGCCATGTTTTCGAATGGAACGACGAAGAGCCGCCGAACTACTGCCCCGAGTGCGGGGCCAAGGTGGTGAGTAAATGATGGAGCAAGACGGAGCAAAACGGAGTATTGAAGCATATGGCCCGTTGTACCGGTACTACCCCGAAAGACCAGAGGTTGAAACGACTGTATACGGCAGGCCGCTGAGTGAAATTCGCGAGCTGCTGAGGCGCGACACGCCCATGACACCCGACAGCATGCACGGCGTGCACACCTGCCCGCATTGTCACGAGCTGTACAAGTTCGGCAGGTACTGCCACAACTGCGGCCAGCGTATCACGATATTGCCCGAACTTTTTTAGGAGGTGGCCTAGTGAGTTGGTACAGGACGCGCATGTATGTTTGCGACATTTGCAAGCGCAAGCAAGAGGCCGCTGCCTTGTTCGACGGGGCTTTAACAGAGCCGGCCGGCTGGTTCCATCAGGGCCGCAGGTGGGGCATGACGTTGTGCAGGGACTGCCGCGACACCATAAGCCGAGGCAGCACGATCTGGCTGCAAAACATCGACAAGGCCAAGGAGGCAGGCAAATGAGCGCGGCGGTGCAGTGCGACGCTTGCGGGCGGTTCGTTAGGCCGGGCGGCGCGTATCGAATCGTGATAACGGACTATCTGAGCAGCCGGACGCACTGCAGCGCCGACCTATGCCCGGCCTGCAAAGACCTCATGACCGCGCAGGCGCGCGCCGCGCGGCAGGAGCTTAGGAGCACGGAATGAAAGTCTACATAGTCAACGTGAACAACGGCCAGCCATATAGCGAATATCACGAAGCGAACGTTGGCGTATACGCGTCACGGGCCGCGGCCGTCGAGGATATGACGCGGCAGGGCTTCGACCCCGACACGCGAAGCCGCATCGTGCCATGGGCCTATATGGGGCCTGACTGGTACGAAATGGGTTATTACGACACCGAACGATACCGCGTCGAGGAGTGGACGTTGCAGGGGGTGGCAAGCGAATGAAGCGAATAGACGTGCGCGGAGTTCCAGTGCTGAAGATGGCGACTACCAGCAAGATACAGGCGCTTAAAGTGCTTGAAGAGGCCGCCGAGCTCGTGGAGGCCGTTAAGTATCTTTGGCGCAGGCGGTACGGGTACCACGTAGACGACGACATAGAGCGCGCAATGATCGACAACGCCAAGGACGCCGCCATAGCCGAGGCGTGCGACGTTATCACCGCAGCGGTTGGCCTGCTTGTCGCCATGGGGTGCGACGCGGGCGAGATTGCCGACGCAATGGCCGAATGCGCCGAGCGGCAGGAGCGGCGGGGCCGCGAATGACTCGGCGGTACTTTGAGGGCGGCGCGGCCCATATGTCCACACGTGACGATTGGGAGACGCCGGCCGCGCTGTTCGAGGCGCTTAACGAGCGATACAGCTTCACCCTAGACCCATGCGCCACGGACGAAAACGCCAAGTGCGCGAAGTACTACACGGCGCAAGACGATGGGTTGCAACAATCATGGGCGGGTGAGGTTGTGTTCTGTAACCCGCCGTATGGCCGCCAGATAGGGCGCTGGGTTGAGAAATGCGCCAAGGAGGCCGCCAGTGCTGTGGTTGTGATGCTCATACCGGCGCGCACGGATACAGCTTACTTTCACGAGTTCATATACCACCGGGCGCGCATTGAGTTCATACGGGGCCGCCTGAAGTTCGAGCGGGGGGGGGTGCCACTTGGCCCCGCCCCGTTCCCTTCTATGCTGGTCTACTTCAATGAGTAAAGGGGGCGCGAATGCGCAACGAACTTAATAGGGGCGCGCGGCTGTTCGCGTGGGTTGTGGCCGCGCTTGTCGGCGCGCTCATTGTGCTGGGGCTTGCGTACTTGGTTGTTGCCGTGGCCGGTGCGCTGTGGGGGCTGATTGCGTGAGGGCGCGGGCGTTCTTTGAAAAGGCCCGCGACGCCGCCAAGCTCCTAGACGATCTAAGCGAGACCGAGCAGCGCGCACGCGCCAGCGCCGAGCTTCAGGCCCAGCAGTACACAGACGCGCACGGCGGCGGCGACGATGCAGAGCCGCCCGCGCTCAAACTGCTGGCCCTTGCAGAAGAGACCGCCGACGCGGCAGAGGCCGCGCGGCTTACGCTGGAGGCGGCAGGCGCGATTCTGTACGGCCCGGACGGGCGCGGCGGCTTGGCGGCAGAGCATGGCAGCGGATACGCAGACGCGGTGGCGCTCACGTATCTGCAGCTGGCCGACAAGTACGAGGCCGCCGAGCAACTGGGCGTTGCACCCCAATGGGTCGAGCGGTTGTGTCTGATGGCGTTTGCAAAGCTGGATAGAACCGAGATATTCCAAAACGGCATTAGTTGACAGGTGTTTTATTCTCTGAGAGAATATGGGGCGGTGAAGTGTAGGCTTTACCCGGCTCCTCCTTTATCCACTTCGCAAGGAGGCCCCGCGGCTCACAGCCCGGGGCCTTTTTGCGTTGTGGGGCATTCTGAGCCATTCTAAGGGCTTTTAAGCATCACACCGAACAAGTAGGCGGCGCGCATCTCAAATGGCGTTAGAAGCCGCCTACGTGGCTTGTAGGGGGTAATGGATTGCATGAGTGCACCCCGCAACCGCAAGCCAGACCCGCGCAAGGCCCACGCCGCGCAGTATCGGGCGCTGAAGGCGCGCATTGGGGCGCAAGGCCTCCCCTGTGCGCTGTGCGGGCGTCCGATTGATTACAGCCTGCCGCAAGGTCACCCGTGGTGCTACGAGCTAGATCACAAGATACCGCTCAGCAAGATAGCGCCGCACCTCAGGGAACGCGCAGCCCTTGACCCAGAGAATGCACAGCCCGCCCACCGGTGGTGCAACCGCCAGAAGTCAGACAAGCTGGCGACGAAGCAAAAGGATTGCAGGGTTGGGGGGTCTGTGGGGTGGCTTGAATAGTTGTTAATAATTAAAGGGGTGGGGGGGAACCCCTAGCCAGGACAAAGACCGAAGAACTCGGGCTAGGTCGAAAGACACAAGGCTTGTTTCCGCTTGGGTTTTTGGCTCGTGAAGGAGGTTTTTAGTTGCTAATTTCCGCAGCACAGAGCGGCAGCCGCCGCCAGCTTTTGGAGGCTTTGCGCGACGAACTGGCCGCAATGTTGGACAAAACCGAATCGGGCCGCGACTTCGCGGCGCTTTCCAAGCGGCTTCTAGAGACGTGCGCCGAACTAGACAGCCTGCCCGATGAGAACGACGCCAGCCCGCTGGCACGCGCGCGCAGGTCAGAATATGTCCGATAGAGTGAAGCGCGGCAGCCAGCTGCCGACGTTCACCACGGCACCGAGCTTAGACGATCTGGGCGACACCGGCGCGGTTGCGCTGCAGCTGTTTGAAGATTACGGCGTGGAGTTCTACGAATCCCAAAAGTACGAGATGCGCTTGTATATGGCCCGCGATGATGCGGGCGACTTCGCGGCCAAGAGCATCTATATTTGCAAACCGCGCCAGAACGGCAAGAGCTTTTCGGCGCGCTTCTATTGCATCTATTGCGCGGCGGTGTTGGGGATGCACGTGTTATACACGGCGCACCGCGCCCGCACGGCCCGCAAGATGTTCGAAGCCATTGCCGACTTTGTTTCAAACTCTACGGACTGGCGGCGCGCGCTCAGGTATCCGCAAGGCATCTATAGGGCAATCGGCTACCAAGGCGTTTACTTCACCTCACCGTTTGGCGGCCCGGGTGGCTCTATCGAGTTCATGACCCGCGGCCCGGGCGTGCGTGGCGATACAGCCGACGTGATCGTGATTGACGAAGCGCAATGCATGACGGAAGAGCAGGAATCAAGTTTGCTACCCGCGTCCATCGCAGGCAGCGAGGTAACGCGCAAGCTGTCCCAGCAGGTGCTTTACATCGGCACGCCGCCAGACGAAAAAACGCCCGGAACCGTCTTTCAATCGGCGCACGACAAGGCGCACGCCGGTGTTTTGTACCGCTCATGGTGGCTTGAATGGGCTGCAGACGCGCCCATAGACCCAGAGGCCACGCAGGCCGAGGCGTTGGCGGTGATGTACGCCACCAATCCGGCCATGGGCTACCGCATCCGCGAAGAGACCATGTTAGAGCGCTGGGCCAAGATGACGCCCGAGGGCTTCGCGCGTGAGCATCTGGGCTGGTGGGCCGACTACCGCACCGCCGGCGTGCTTATCGACGCGCGCACATGGGAGGCGGCAGCCACAACGGCCACGGCCCCCAAGGGCGTGCGCTGTCTGGGCATCAAGTTCGAGCCCGCGGGCCTGCGTGCGTCTCTGTGCGTGGCCGTGCGGCCTGAAGGCGGCGGCCCCTACCGTATTGAGCAGGTGGGACAGTACGACACGACGCACGGATTGGAAGCGCTGATTTCCGACGTGCTGAAGATGGCCCCCAAGGCCGCCGAGATATGCGCAGACGGCGGCGGGTACGCGCAGACGCTGTGCGAGAGGCTAATAGCGCGCGGCGTGCCGTCTGCAAAGGTGCACCGGCCCAGTTCGCTGGAGGTCAGCGCGGCGGCGTCAAACCTGCTTTCGATGCTGAAAGAGGGCAGCGTGCAGCACTGGTCAGGCGAGGGCCAGAGGATGCTAGACGAATCGGCCACGATGACCGCCAAGCGCTCTGTGGGGCGTTCTGGCGGCTTTTCGTTTGCAAGCACGGAAGAGGCATACGCCGAGCCTATCGAGGCGGCGGCGCTGGCGCTTCTGTGGGCGCTGAAGACACGTAAAGACCCGAACAGGAAGGCGCGCATATTCTAATGACTCCACACGACTGGCGCGGCTACCGCGCAGAAGACTACAAGCTAAGCCCTGACGCGCCGCCAGATATAGCGGCGCTTTTTTATGAGTTGATGGAACTGTGGGCCGACAAGCTGCCGAACAACCAGAAGCGGTACGAGTACTACAGCGGCCACAATCCCCTTAAAGACTTTGGCATTTCAACGCCGCCTAAGCTCCTTAACACGCCTGTGATTGTGGGCTGGCCTAAAAAGGCGGTTGACGCGCTGGCGGTGCGTTCGCGCATCGACACGATCAGCGCGATAGACCCGGACGCGCAAACGCTCGTTGATGGCATCGTTGAGCGTTCACACATCAAGACCCGGTACAGGCAGACCGTAACGAGTCAGCTTGTCTATTCGTGCATGCTGGGTGTTGTGGGCCTCGATGCTGCAGGCCGCGCGCGCGTCGATATGTACAGCTTTGAGCGCGGCGCGGCTCTTTATGACGAAGTGCCGGGCCGCGTCGTGGCGGCGCTTATCATCCACAGGTTTGACGATGAGGGCCGCCCCGCGTCCGTCAGCGTCTACACCGATGACGGGCGCGCGCGTCTGGAGCGCGGCCCGGGCGGCGTGTTCGGCTATGAGTGGGAGCCTAGCGCGCTTGGCCGCTGTGCGGTCGAGGCGTTCGCGTACAAGCCGACAGACAAGCACCCGTTCGGCCAGTCGCGAATCACGCGCGCGGTTATGTCGCTGACGGACAGCGCCACGCGCGTGGCCCTTGGCGGCGATATCGCCTACCAATTCAGCGTAGCGCCTCAGAAATACGTGGTTGGCGGCGACCCTGACGACCTAGAGAAAATGAACAAGTGGCGCGCCTACACCGGCAGCATTTTCGGCATGAGCCGCGACGGCGTGACGGGCGAGGCCCCCGCGTTCGGCCAGCTGCCGCAAGGCAGCATGACGCAGACGGTTGAGTATTTCCGTTTGCTTGCCGAGCGCTTTTCGATGGAAACGAACATACCTGTCAGTGAGCTGGGCGTGATTCACGACCAGCCCGCCAGCGGTGACGCAATCCGGGCCGCGTCTGAGGCGCTCTTGATTGATGCTGAAGACCTTAACGACGGCAACCGCGAGACCTTGCGCACGCTGTTGCGCATGGCCATGGCCGCCGAGCTGGGAATGAGCGCTGACGCGCTGCCCGAAACGCTGGCCGCAATCACGCCGGTGTTTAGAAGCCCGGCAATGCCGAGCCTGCCCGCCGTCGCCGACGCGATGACCAAGGCCGCGGCGGTAATCCCCGACCTTGCAGAAACTGACGTTTTCTTAGAGCAGATGGGCTTTAGCCAAGACGTTATCACGCGCTTTGAGGCAGAACGCAGCCGAGCCCGCGCGCTTCGCGCATTGGGCGGCCTAGACCTAACGGCGGCTGAGTAATGCCGGTGCGTCAGACCGGCCCGAGCAAAAAGGCGCGAATCTCGGGCCGCAAGCTAGAGGCGTACTTTGCGCGAATCGCGGCGCTTGAAAACGCGGCAGACTCGGCAATTTACCGCTTTTGCTTGTCTCAGGACTTTGCAACGTTTGAAGACGCGGCGGCGGCTCTTTCAGACGCCGCGGCGGCTGTTGTTGAGTCATACGGCAACGCAATTGGCACGGCTGGCGGCGCGTGGATACAGCAAACGCTAGAGCTGGCGGGCGACACCACGGGCGCGCAGTTGGTGCAGGCCGCCGCGCTGGAGGCGCTGGCGCACAGGCCCGCCGAGGTTTTGCCGCCAGAGCTTGCCGGGGCGCTTTCTGAGGCCGCGCCCACGCTGCTGAGTGCCGACAGGGCCGCAAAGGACATGGCCGCCAAAAAGGCAGCGCGGGCGACGGTCACGCACACGCGCAAGCGCGCCGCGCTAATCCTGACCGAGACGGTCACGCGCGCAGACGCCACCGCCGAGCAGCTGGGCCGCGACCCCTTGGGGCTTCTGGTGGCGTGGGTGCCGGGCAGCCCGCACCCGTGCGGCTTCTGCACGCTGTTGGCTTCTAACGGCTGGCGCACCGCCCAAAGAAAGGCGCTGCAGGCTTACAGCAGCCACATTCATGAGGGGTGCCGCTGTCAGCAGGTATTTAGGCCCGCAAATATCGCCATTGGTGGCTACAGCCCTAAGAAATGGGCCGGCGTCGTTGACAGCGTGCGCGCCGAGGCCACGCGCGGCAACGGAAAGATTGACTGGGCCGAGGCGGCCCGCGCGATTGACCGCAAAAACTACGCAATCCCCGAGGTGGGCGACGAGATACGCCGCCGCCACCGCGAAGACTACGCGCGCCGCAAGGAGGCGGGCGAGAACACCGATTAGCAACGGCACGGCCCCGCATGGGGCCGTTTTTGTTGACGGACGCACACAAGGCCCGCACGGGCCGCAAGAGGCCCGCACGGGCCGGAAATGGGGCGAATTATGACGCTCGAAAACAAGCAGGCACCTGAGGGCGACAACGAGGCCGAAAAGGCCGCAGAGGCCGCCACAGAGGCCCAGAAGGGCACCGACTGGAAGGCCGAGGCCCGCAAGTGGGAGGCGCGCGCAAAGGAGAACAGCAAGGCCGCCGAGGAGCTGGCCGCGCTCAAAGCCGAGCAGATGACCGAGGCCGAAAAGGCCGCGGCGCACCTTGCCGAGGTCGAGAGCGAACTAGCCGCGCTGAAGGCCGACGCGCAGAGGCGCACCGACGCCGCCGAGGTTGCCAAGGCCACCGGCGTTCCTGCTTCGCTTTTGGAATATTGCGCATCCCGCGAGGCGATGGAGGCGTTCGCCTCCGAGTACGGCAGCACCGGCAAGCCTGCAGGCGCGCCCGCTGCCGAGCAGTCGCGAATTTCACGCGGCGGGGCAAAGCCCGCCCCGGTCGATGACTTCGCGGCCTACATGCAAAACCTGATGAATCAAAGGAGTATCTAACAATGGCACTCACTCTGAACAACATCCCTGTTTCTTTCAAAGATGAACTTCTGGCGGGCATCGAGGAGCGCTCGGCGCTTGCTCAGGTTGCCCCCACCACGCGCATCGACCTTGGCGACAACCTCATGACGTTTAGCCTTGGCCTGCAGCCCGCGCCCATCGTTGCCGGTACCACAATGTCCAACCTGCCCGGTGAGGGTGAGGTTAAGCCGGTCGGTGAGAACGGCGGCATGGTCACGGCCCGCGCCTACAAGTTCGCGCAGATTATCCCGGTTTCGGCTGAGTACATGTACAAGCTGCCGCGCCTGTACGATGAGATCATCCGACAGGCCCCCGAGACCATCGCCCGCGGTGTTGACTATGAGGCCCTTGCTTCTACGACCGCCCATGACGGCTTTGCTGGCTTCAACGTCGTTGGCAACGACTACGCCCCCATCGCCACCGGCGAGACCCCTTACGAGACTTTGGCCGCCGCGTTCGGCACCGTTGCCGCTGCTGGCCACATGCCCAACGCCATGATTGCTTCCCCCGCCGAGGGCGTCGGCCTTATGACCATGACCGCGCAGGATGGCCGCCCGGTGTTTGGCACCGGCGCTGATGGTGTGGGCCGCGTCTTTGGCGCTCAGGTTGTGGCTTCCAACATTCTCGGCGCTGGTGAGAATGTCCCCGCTGCTGTTATCGGTGACTTTAACAAGTCTCGTCTTGGCTTCGTGGACAACATCCGAATCAAGATTCTGGAAGAAGCCACGCTGACCACGTCCAACGGCACCATCAACCTTGCGCAGCAGAACATGGTTGGCGTTCTTGTCGAGGGCTGGGCGGCCTTCGCTGCCGCTGAGGGCGCTTTTGCCCGCATTGGCGGCGCTTCCGCTTAGGAGGCAGCGCAATGACGCCATACGCAACCGTAGAGCAGTACGAAGCGCGTTATGGCACGGTCACGGACACGCAGACGCTTCAAGCCTGCCTAGAGGATGCAACGGCGCTCATTCAAGCGGCCCTAGAGGCGCGCGGCATTGACTATTCGGAGCCTTCGGAGACGTTTAGCGAGCGCCTCATGATGGTGTGCCGCCAAGTGGCCCACAGGGCGCTAGACGCCGCACCCACAGGCACCGACTACGCGCCCTTTGGCGTCACGCAGGCGTCACAGGCCGCGGGCAGCTACTCCGTTTCGTATTCCTTTGGGAACCCCTATGGTGACAGCTTCTTGACCGCCTCGGAAAAGCGGCTGCTGGGGCTTGCCGGGTCTTTCGTCTATTCGATTGAGCCTGACATAAGCCCGCGCCGGGGCCGCGGCGGGCGGTGGTAGCCATGTTCCTGCGTTCTACTGTGAGCGTCGAGGTTTTGCGGCCTGCCGTCTTGCGCTATGACGATCTGGGCAACCCGGTATACGGAGAGCCTCAAAGGGAGACGGTGGCGGGGGTGCTTATCACCCCCGCCGAAACCGCCGATATTGGCCCAGAGCGCCCAGAGGGCTACACGGCATCGCTAACGGTGCATTTCCCCAAGACCTACACCAAGAGCCTGCAGGGGTGCGCCTTGTCCCTGCCTGCCCCGTATCCGCCTTATGTGACGGTCGAGGGCGACCCACAACCCTATATGGCTGAGCTTACGCCCGGGCAATGGAACCGGGCCGCGCAGGTGGTGGCGGCAGATGGCTAAAGCAACAGTGACGCTAGACCAAGAGGGCATTGGGCGCGCGCTGTCGAATCCCAAGGCCGTGGCCGCCATGGGCAAGGAGGCCCAGAAGCGCGCCAAGCGCGCCACCGCGCTGGGCGTGGCAAGCGGCTATAAGACCAAGCGCCGGTATACGGCTGGCGTTCTTACAAGCGGCGACAAGGCCCCGCTATACGGGGCCAAAGTCACCATCACGCCAGATGGGCCGGTGGGAATCGTCTATACGGCCAACTATGCGGCCATGCGCTACGAATCCAAAAACAACGCGTTGTTGAAGGTGAGGGGGTAGCCTATGCAGCCTTTCAGCGTAGAGGCGGCCATGGTGGCGTGGGTGCGCTCATTGGGCTACCCGTGCGCGCAGCTGATGCAGCAGGGCCGCGCGGGCGTGTTTGTGACTGTGGAGCGCGTCGGCGGGTCTGTCGATGACTTCGTGCAGCGCGCAAGCGTGGCGCTGCAGGTCTGGGCCGACAGCAACGCCGAGGCCGACGCGGTAGCCAATGCCTTGGTGCTTGCACTCCTGACGCAGCAGCCCCCGGCGGGCATCCACTCCGTGACCGTGACAGATGGCCCGTACTTCTGGCCTGACTATGAGACTTCGCGCGCACGCTACCAGCTCGTTTGCGACGTGTACGCGCAGATAGACATTTAAAACACATCCACACAATTGAGGTGATTACATGGCAGCACCGAACACCGCCCGCGTGGGCGTCGGTGGCGCTAAGGTCACGGGTGCGATTTTCACCGCGCCCATGTCCGCCAGCGTGCCGACTGACGCAACCACCGCGCTTGGCAACGAGTTCGTTTGCATCGGCTATACGTCTTCGGACGGTATCAGCATTTCAGAGTCTGGCAGCTCTAACGACGTGCGCGCGTGGGAGGGCCAGAGCATCGTTTATACCACGTCGAGTGAGTACACGGAGCAAGTGCAGATCACGCCGATTCAGATTGACGCAGACGCTTACAAGCTGATTTGGGGCGACGCCGCCGTAGAGGTTGACACCGAAACCGGCGCAATCCACATCAAGCACAGCGGCGCAACCCCTGAGGCTAAGAAGTGTGTTATCGAGATGGTGCCGCGCGCCGGTATCGTGCACCGCCTGACGATGATTCTGCAGCCCGCAAGCCGTGACAGCGTCACGTACAACGGGCGCGACGTTTCGGGCCGTCCCACGACGTTCACGTGCCTTACGGACGCCGACGGCTACACGATGCACGAGTATTTTGCTTTCACTGCCTAACTAGGAGGTTGCCGCCGTGCGCGATATTGAGAAGATGACAAAAGCCGAGCTCGTTGACTTCATTAAGTCTGGCGGCATGCTGCAGCCGGTCGAGGATGCGCAAGAATGGGATAACGACGACCCGGCCCCCGAACTGTTCGCGGCCCCCATGGGCGTGCGAACAGTCACCGTGGCTGATACGTTTGAGGTTGACATTGACCCCAAGCGGCTTACGTCGTGGCGCTTCGTGTCCCTGATGGCAAAGGCGCAAGACCCGGACAAATCCGACGCCGAGCGCCTGCCCGCGCTTGTGGAGCTTGCCGAATACATCCTTGGCGACTCCATGGGCGCGGCGCTTGACTACCTCGGAGGCCCGGACGTGGCCAACGTCGCCGACGTGGCAAAGCTTGCGTTCGACATCGTCACCGCGGCGGCAGAAGCAAAAAACTAATCGCGCTCGGCGGGGCGCTTGCGACGCACCCGAACGAACTGCGTGCGGACTTCCAACAGTATTACGGCATCGACATTGAGCGGGCCGCCGCTGGTGCGCACTCGGCGCGCCATGTGGCGGCCCTTCTTTCCTGTCTGCCGTCTGAGTCTCGCACCGTCGCGGCACTGGCCCCTGATGCGTCGTGGACGCGTCTAGAGGTGCTGCAGGCAATGACGTTCAACGCGCTGGCCGCCGTGTTCGGCG
>OCVV011360789.1_pt1 | contig 27022 bp, 20 predicted proteins | sample 1539721 | NCBI WGS metagenome assembly OCVV01 (sample SAMN02144230, study PRJEB22623) | gut metagenome | biome: sheep rumen | host: Ovis aries | place: New Zealand | reverse complement strand
GTCCGTTTTCGAGATCCGGACCTTCGTGTAGTCGTCCTTCATCTCGACTTTCTGGATCTCGCCGGTCTCCTCCACGGTGAACCTGACGTCTTCAGCGTGGATATAACCATCCTTCGTCGGTGCCTGCACTTCACGGAGCGTATACTCTCCGACAGGGAGATAATTGATCTCCTTCGGTTTTCCGTCCGTGACCCACTCCTCGACCTTCTTCCCTTCGGAATCAAGGATCGTCAGGGTCGCACCGATGACTTCTTTCCCAGAGGTGATATCCGTCTTCGAGATCTGGACCTTCGTGTAGTCATCCTTCATTTCGACCTTCTGGATCTCGCCGGTCTCCCTGACAGTGAACTTCACATCTTCCGCATGGACGTAGCCGGAGCCTGTCGGCGCCTGCACCTCGCGCAGCGTATACTCCCCGACCGGGAGATAATCGATCTCCTTTGAGGATCTGCCGCTTGTCCAGCTGGCCACCACCTTTCCGTCACTGTCGAGAATCGTGAGCTTCGCGCCTTCGACCGCCTTCCCGGTGACAATATCCGTCTTCGAGATACGGACCTTCGTGTAGTCATCCTTCATCTCGACCTTCTGGATCTCGCCAGTCTCCCTGACAGTGAACTTCACATCTTCAGCATGGACGTATCCAGAGCCTGTCGGGGCCTGCACCTCAATAAGGGTGTATTCCCCTGCCGGCAGGCGCTCGAATTCCCTGGCTTTGCCATCCGAGACCCATTCCTCAACCGTGTTCCCGCCCTGATCGACGATCCTGAGGGACGCTCCCTCGATCTCCTCGCCGTTCGTGATGTCCGTCTTTGAGATGAGTACCTTCGTGAAACCGTCCTTCATTTCGACCTTCTGGATCTCGCCAGTCTCCCTGACAGTGAACTTCACATCTTCAGCATGGACGTATCCAGAGCCTGTCGGGGCCTGCACCTCGCGCAGTGTATACTCCCCGACCGGGAGATAGTCGATCTCCTTCGAGGAGTTGCCGCTCGTCCAGCTGATCACCTCCTTTCCTTCACTGTCGAGGATCGTGAGCTTCGCACCTTCGATCTCCTTCCCGGTGACGATATCTGTCTTGGAGATGCGGACCTTCGTGTAGTCGTCCTTCATCTCGACCTTCTGAATCTCGCCGGTCTCCTGTACGGTGAACTTCACATCCTCCGCATGGACATAGCCATCTGCGGTCGGGGCCTGCACCTCCTTCAGGGTGTACTCCCCGGGTGCCAGCTTCCGAATCATGTGCGGCTTCCCGTCAGTCGTCCACTCAGCCACAGTCTTTCCATCGCTGTCCGTGACCGTAAGCTTTGCTCCGACGATCTCCACTCCGGTCGTGATATCCGTTTTCGAGATCTCAACACCAATCGGTGACTCTTTGATATCGAGAGATGCCGTCTTTCCGGCTGTAAGGGATGCCTCATGAGGTTCTTTTTCCATTACATAGCCGGCAGGTGCGGAGAGCTCCTTCACATACACCTTCGAATAGCTTGCCGGGATGCTCCCGCTCTTCGCGTAACCGTTCGCGTCAGTCGGGCCAAGCTTCATGATGAGCGTTTTGCATTCCTTTTCTGCGTAGACGCCGTATACAGCCCCCTTGACCGGACTGCCATCCGCCGCATCTTTCTTTGTGATCTCAATATAAGTGGAAAATGCCTTCCATTTCACACTGAAGGAAGCCGTCCCCGCGGGCTGCGTCTCGTAGGCGCCGATAACCTGGGTCACGCCGCCGGTCGACATCACGATCGCGCGCCAGATCTCCCCGATGCTCCCTTTGAGATTGCCGGAGCTCCAGGATCCGGTCTTGTCTGCCGGGGCCTTGAGGCGGAAGACTTCGCCGCCCTTCACCTTCGCCGTGCCGCCCTTCTGGCTGCTCCCGGTCGTCTCGTTCACAAATGTGACGTCCCCCGGGACCGCGAAGGACACCTCGTTCCGGCTGTCTGCATTAAAATGGATCCTCGGCGTCTTCTGCAGCTCGCCGTCCAGCGTGTTCTCCCCGGATTCGACGCTGAAGCTCATCTCTCCGCTCGGCGGGGCCGGCATGCTTTCGAGCTTCTCGATCCAGAAGAGTACTCCGCACTCTTCGAGCTGCTGCCGCGAGCTCCCGTAGACGTCCCCGCTGTACTCATAAGACGCCGCGATGTGCGTGAAGATATACTTGAGATCCGCGTTGAATGTGCTCGGCAGGATGGCCGCCGTCATGTCCCCAGGGCCGCCGTAACCGTAGTAGAGGACCTTCTGGAGGTTTTCATTTCCGTTGAGGACCGATGCCGCGTAGGCGCCGTCCGCCGGAGACTCCTTCGAAGCCTCGAGGCAGTAGGCCACCTTGCCGTTCACGTAGTACATGTGGGTGCCGTGCGTGCCGAGCTGGGGCGGATACCAGAGCTGCTGGCCGACCGTGACATTGACGGTACCGGCACCGACGAGTGCTGCGTCCGCCGTGAGGAGCGTCATGGAACCGTCGTTCAGTGACTTCTCGATTGCTGCCATCTCTTTTGCGGATGTTCCGCTGCGGTTGATAAGGTTCAGGTCTTCCGTCAAAACCTCCTCGGTTTTCGCTTCCGATTCCTCTCCGGCAGAATTTTCTGCTACTTCAGAGTCTGCTTCTTCCACAGATTCCTTTGTATCCTCCTCTTCGGATGCCACCGAGTCATCTTCCTGCTCGTCTGTCACTTCTGCTCCTTTGGATGCCTCGGATACTCCTTCTGCTTCTTTGACAGGCGTTTCTTCCTCGGATTCAGCCGGAGATACCTCCGATTCTGTACCTTCCGGCGCATCCTGAACGGTCTCTTCGCTTGTCGTCCCTGCCGCCTCTTCCTCAGCAGGAGCTGTGTCTTCACTTTCCTCCTCTCTCGGAAGTGCTCCCGGTATGTCAGAGTCATCGTCGGCACCCTCTTCCTCTTCATTTTCGGAAATGCTTTCATCTGAAGGTATCTCCTCCGAGGTTTCCGCAGCCATAAGAGCTGCTGTCGCCGCATTTTCCTCATGGACCGGCGGCTTGAACAGCTCAACCGTGATATTCCTCATGATTGAATAGGAGGGATGTCCGCTCATCACATCGACATGGTATTTCGCATGGTAAGTGCCGGCACGGTCCGTCATGAGATCCACACCGGAATCATCCTTCGCTTCAGCAAATGAAACACGCACCTTCCCGGGATCCGGAATCGTGATTCCTGTCAGGTCACTGCCTGCATCGAATCCTGTTCCGTAAGGAAGTGTCAGATCTTCCGCAGTCACGATCTCATCCGGATCGAGGCTCCCGCGGACGGCCTCAAGCATCGGGTAGGGTTCTGCAGAGTTATTTTCGTCTGCAAAGACCCCGGAACTTACCGAAGAGACGACAATGAGCCCGGCCAGGACTCCAGCAAGGGCTCTCTTTAAGGTTCCTCTTATCATTCTTTCTTCCTCTCTTTCCTTATACTGATATCAAGTCTCACTGCATCTGATTGAAAATGGTCGGCATACGAGCTAGCTTCATTGGTTCCTCCTCTTCTCTCAATCCTTAATTTTGGGCAAAAAAATACAGCCAAGGAACTTTCCCTGGCTGTATGTAAGTCCATATTTTCAATTATCATCTGTTAACAACTCAGCACCAAATGAGCTGATGCATCATAAAAACTGCTTAACACTGGAAGGCTATCAGATCACATCCACTTCTAATTAGCAGGCCTATTGCCGTTAGTAATTATCCAAATTAGAAGGAAGTGTGTTTTTATTAGCAGAAATCTGAGATTCTGCTAATAAAATTAGCAGAGCGGAAAAAGCGGTAGCATATAACTGTTATTTTGTACTTGTTTAAACCGATTAGCAAATTAGCGATTTGCTAATCGCTTCTCGAGCACTTCTAAAAATACTAATAGCTTTAACTTTGGCAAATTGCACAATACTTCGCGTCATATTGTATAAAAAAGCCCCGGAATTTGGTTGTTTTTAACAAAAATTCCGGGGCTAAATCGCGTCCGCGAGAGGATTCGAACCTCCGACCTACCGCTTAGGAGGCGGTCGCTCTATCCTGCTGAGCTACGTGGACAGGTCATTTTACCGTCTAGTCCCTCCATTTCTGGGGGATTTTGACATTTTTCAATTTTTCGCAAGGCGGGCGATTTACCTACCACTTAGGAGGCGGTCGCTCTATCCTGCTGAGCTACGTGGACACACCGATTTTTCGGCAACTCCTACTTTACCATGAATCTTCCGAAAAGTAAAGCCGATATTCGAGCTTTTCCCGAATATCGGCTTCCTGTGCACTTTAGTAATTCCCCGCTTTACCTTCAGAAATCAACCTTCCCGAGCAGCCATATCAGCCCCCGGAACCGGCGGCCCTCCTTCGGCTCCCCGTAAAGTGTATCCGCATTGATGCAGACGTCCAGGGTCACGTCGCAGGCATTTATCACCAGCTTCCAGATCTCCTCGCCGGTGTATGTATTTTTCACCTTCTCGTAGGAGTTGATCGTGCCCACGACCGAATACTGGTCGCACTCGACCCCGTAGGGAGCGAACGTGGTGTCCACGATCGAGAAGACATCCTCCGTCTCGAGCCTCTTCTGGATCATCGAGTAGAGATCGATGTCCTCCATCGTCAGGCTCTCAATCGCCTCCTCGTCACCGACGCGGGCCTTGTTGACCAGCTTCGTGTGCTCCCGCACGCGCTTCCGGTTGATCTCGTCCCAGCCGCTGTACTTGCGGATCGGCAGGAGAATCGTTCCCTCCCGGGCCATCCCGGAAAACCGCACCTTGTAGGGCCGCGGTTCCGGCGTCTTCGGCCCCTTCATCATGAACTCGCCCATGTTGAGGAGATAGAAAATGACCGTCACCCCCACGCGCGGATCCTCGCAGGCTCCGGCGTAGCTCTCCTTGCCGGCATGCTTGTCGAAGGTGACGTCCTCCTCTGAACTTATGTTCGAGCCCTGAAAATAGGGGAAGGAATACTCGGGATGATAATTCCCCTCCTCGTCAAACTCACCGCAGACAGACAAACCGATGTCCGGTGCGTACTCCCGGGAAAATTCACCCATCGTTCTCCCATTATCATCCAGGAACAGATTCTTCCTGTCATGATTTAAAACCGTGTCGGAGATCAGCCGGTCCATCTCCCGGCGGCTTCGGATCTTTTTAAATCCGGCCGATTCTAGATATGTATGCATTTTACCTCTTCTTCGGAACCAGAAGCGCTTTGCCGCCCATGTACGGACGCAGGACCTCCGGTATCTTGACAGTTCCGTCCGCCTGCAGATTATTCTCTAAAAATGCAATCAGCATGCGCGGCGGAGCCACAACAGTATTGTTCAGCGTGTGTGCGAGGTACTTTCTGCCGTCCTCGCCGTTCACGCGGATCTTCAGTCTTCTTGCCTGGGCATCGCCGAGGTTCGAGCAGGAGCCGACCTCGAAATACTTCTTCTGGCGCGGAGACCACGCTTCAACGTCCACCGACTTCACCTTGAGGTCGGCAAGGTCGCCGGAGCAGCACTCGAGCGTTCTGACCGGGATGTCCATGGTGCGGAACAGGTCGACCGTGTTCTTCCAGAGCTTGTCAAACCACATCGGAGAATCCTCCGGCTTGCAGATGACGATCATTTCCTGCTTCTCGAACTGGTGGATACGATAGACACCGCGCTCCTCAATGCCGTGGGCACCCTTCTCCTTGCGGAAGCACGGAGAGTAGGAGGTGAGGGTCTTGGGAAGTTCATTTTCCGGAACGATCTGGTCGATGAACTTGCCGATCATGGAGTGCTCGGATGTGCCGATCAGGTAGAGGTCCTCGCCCTCGATCTTGTACATCATCGCATCCATCTCCTCGAAGCTCATGACGCCGGTCACGACGTTGCTGCGGATCATGAAAGGCGGCACGCAGTAGGTGAAGCCGCGGTCGATCATGAAATCGCGCGCGTAAGCGAGGACAGCGGAGTGCAGGCGGGCGATGTCGCCCATCAGGTAATAGAAACCGTTGCCCGCGACGCGGCCGGCGGCCTCAAGGTCGATGCCGTCGAAGGTCTCCATGATATCAGTGTGGTAGGGGATCTCGAAATCCGGGACGACCGGCTCGCCGAAGCGCTCGCGCTCGACGTTCTGGGAGTCATTTTCCCCGATCGGGACGGACGGATCGATGATGTTCGGGATGACCATCATTCTCTTTAGGATCTCTTCCTCGACCGTCTTTTCCTCGGCAGAGAGCTCGTCGATGCGGGCGCCGTCCTTGGCGACTTCCTCACGGATCCGGTCAGCTTCCTCGCGTTTGGACGGGTCCTTCTTGGCCATGCCCATCAGCTTGCCGATCTCCTTGGAGATCTTGTTGCGGTTTGCGCGGAGCGCCTCAACCTCCTGCTTGATCTCGCGGTTTCTCTTGTCGAGCTCAATGACCTCATCGACGAGGACAAGCTTCTTGTCCTGGAATTTCTTCTTAATGTTCTCTTTAACGAGTTCCGGATTCTCACGTACAAATTTTATATCAAGCATTTTTCTGTTCTCCTTTATTTATTTTTATGATTATGCAGCACCACATTCGCAGGCGGTCAGAGATGTTTCACGTGAAACAATTTATTCTTCACCAAATCTCGATGCTGCCTGCAGAGCCTTCATTTCCTCGTTGCTCAGCATGATGTAGGACTCACCTGCGACAACCTCCTTGATATACAGGAAGCAGTTGTCCTTGCTGTGGATCGCGTTGAGGACAAACCCGGTGTTATTGCCGTCCAGCATCGCAAGCGCAAAACTCAGCTTGCCGCCGACATCATCAAAAGCATCATACTTTACTATCCCGTATTTGTAAAGGGTTCTTCCGACACGCGAATCAATTAATTTCATGTCATCCGCGAGCTCATGCTGGGAATTTAAGAGATCCTCCACCTGGGAAAACCGGCGTATAAAGCCCTTTTCCAGCGATTTGCCGTCCTCACCCTTCATAAAATGGCGGTACCGCACATTCATCTGATTGATCCGCGAATGAAGGTGCATGACGACGATGATGAGTCCGATCGTGGAGACCATCAGTAAAATGATAATGATCCCCGGATCGATGCCTACTCTCGAAAATATCTCACTCATAGTCATCGCCTCCCGTCAGTTCTTTACGGACTGCAGAAGCTCGATGATACGGTCAAGCTCCTCATCGGAGTAGTATTCGATCTCGATCCTGCCCTTGTGGCGGCCGCCTTCGCGGATTGCGACCTTTGTGCCGAAGACATTTTCCAGCTGGCCGGAAAGGCTCCCGAGAAGAGCTTCCTTGGAGAGATCACGAGTCTTTGTCTTCTTCGGCAGCGCCTTCATCAGGTTCTGGACAACTTTCTCCGTCTCACGCACGGAAAGATTATCCTTGACGACCTTCTCGGCGAGCGAGAGCTGCGCATCCTCGGAGGGAAGCGCAAGAAGCGCACGCGCATGACCCTCGGAAATGGCACCGCTGATCACCATTTTCTTCAGCGCCGGCGGAAGACGGAGAAGGCGGAGAGCATTGGCGATGGCGGACCGGCTTCTTGAGACCCGCTCGGCCACCTGCTCCTGGGTCATGGAGAACTCCTTCATCAGGCGCTCGTAGGCCATGGCTTCCTCGATCGGATTCAGGTCTTCGCGCTGGATATTTTCGATGAGAGAGATCTCAACCGCTTCCTTATTATTATACTCCCTGACGATAACCGGAATTTCCTTGATGCCGGCCTTCTTCGCGGCGCGCCAGCGGCGCTCACCGGCGATGATTTCATAGTAATCATCCTTCTTCTGTACGAGAAGCGGCTGAATCACACCGTATTGGGAAATGGAAGAGGCCAGTTCATCGATGCCTTCATCCCTGAAGTTTTTCCGGGGCTGTTCGCGGTTCGGCTCGACAAGTGAGATTTTGACCATTCTCACCTTATCTTTATCATCTACTTTTTCCTGTGGGGCGCTATTTTCAGACTTTTCCCCAACCTTATCCACTTTTTCGGTGTTTTTTGTGGATATCTCATCAGCTACCTGCTGATTGTTTGTTTCAAGCGCTGTGTATTCAGCTGATTTTGACTTGTTCGGGATGAGAGAATTGAGTCCCCGGCCAAGTCCTCCGCGTTTCTGAGCCATTTATTTTTTTATCCTCCTTATCACTTCTCTCGCCAGATTCATGTAGGCAATCGCCCCTGCCGAACGCGGATCGTATTCAATCGCCGGCAGACCGTAGCTGGGCGCCTCCGCGAGTCTGACATTTCTCGGAATCAGCGTGTCATAGACGGTTACGTCCAGTGTCTCCCTGACATTTGCAACGACGTCCTGGGAAAGGTTCGTGCGGGCATCGTACATCGTAAATACGATTCCCTCCACCTTCAGCTTCGGATTCAGACGCTCCCGGACCAGATCGACCGTCCGGAGGATCTGTGTGACGCCCTCCAGCGCATAATACTCGCACTGAACCGGTACAAGAACACCGTCAGCGGCGCAGAGCGCATTGATCGTCAGAATTCCGAGCGACGGCGGGCAGTCGATGAAAATGTAATCATACTTCCCCGTAATCTTCTCGATCCTCTTTCGCAGCAGGTACTCCTTGTCATCGTACTCGAAAAGCTCGATCTCCGCACCGGCAAGGTCCGCATTCGAGGGAATGACGGAAAGACGCGGCATCGCGGTCTCCTTCACGCACATATCCGTGACAGCCTCATCGACCATGAGCTCGTAGGTCGTCATCATGTCATCGATCCGCTCGATTCCGAGTCCGCTCGTCGCGTTACCCTGGGGATCCATGTCGATCACGAGAACCTTGCGGTTCAGTGCTGCAAGACTTGCCGCGAGGTTGATGGCGGTTGTTGATTTACCGACACCGCCTTTCTGGTTTGAAATTGCAATTACTTTACCCATATTTTTATACTCCCTTTAAAGTGTACCGCTATTATAACACTAACGTTTTTAAGTTGCCACACAAATGTGGTTGTTTCACGTGAAACAATTTTAAAAATATAATACTTGAATGTTTCACGTGAAACATGTATGATATCGCCCTGTCTCCATGCCCATGCATGCGGGTTGTGCTTGCACAATACCCGCTGCATGGGCATGTGAGACGCTAACAAACAGCGAGCACTTGCGGCGCGGAGCGGCGCATGAAAGTGCGAGATGTTTGAAGCGGCGGCGCAAGCCCGAAGGGCGCAGCCATCGCGCAGGGCGCCATATACTTCCCGCCATTTTTGTTAATCCCGGCCCGCTTGCCATACCCCAAAAAACGATGTATAATAATAACATACACGATACCCGAAAGGACTCAAACCATGAATAAAGAACATTTCCTTGAACTCGGATTCCTCGCCGGCGGCACCGTCGCCGGAATCGCCGGAATGAACGCTCTTGAAAATAAATACTCCCTCCGTAAGAACCGTCTCGAATCCACCGAGGGAGAATACTTCTGCTGGAAAAATTTTAAAATCTATTACACAAAATCAGGCTTCGGCAAACCGGTCATTCTTCTCCATGACCTGAAACCGGACGCGAGCTCCTACGAATGGTCCAGGCTTGTCGACAAGCTCGCGGAGAACCATCGTGTCTATGTACTCGACCTGCTCGGCTGCGGAAGATCCGACAAGCCGGAAATCACCTACACGAATTTCTACTATGTCGAGATTCTTCTTTCCTTCATCAAATCCCGGATCTGCGAGAAGACCTTCGTGGTCGGCTCAGGCTACTCGTCCGTCATCGCTCTGATGGCCGGTGCCTATGATCCTTCAAAGATCTCCGGAATTGCCTTCATCAATCCACCCTCGATCGGCAGCATGGCTCAGGTTCCGAACTGGCACACGGTCATCGCGATGCGAATGATGCAGATCCCCGTTTTCGGTGACCTCCTCTACAATATCCATTATGGACGGTGGGCGATCGATGACCGGTTCAGCGAAGACCTCCTTTACAATCCGTTCCATGTCTCACCGGAGCTGATCGATACCTGCGTTGAGGCCGCTCACATCGGAAAGGGCAAAGGCCGATTCCTCGGAGCCTCTCTGGCCGGCCGCTACCTCAATATGAATATCACACATGCGCTGAAGAATCTCAAGGTTCCCGCCTGGATCCTCGTCGGTGAGGACATGCGGGGAGAAACCGCCATCGCGCGGTCCTGGAAGGCTGCTTCACCCCGGCTTCATATCCGCACGATTTCCCAGTCCAGGAACTACCCGCACTATGAGAAGCCGAAGGAGACAGCGTCCGTCCTTAACGGAATTCTCTCGTAACATTCAAATTCTGATTTCAAAGACAAAAGCACCCGCATACGATATGATTGTTTCACGTGAAACAATTATCGTATGCGGGTGCTTCTTTTATCAGTGCTCAGACGATCGGCGACCTCGACGGCGTCCCCGCCTTCCTCGGGTAGGACTTCGGGGTCTTCCGGGTCTTCTCAATTAGGACAATGCTCCGTCCCATATCATCCAGCTGGAACTTCTCAGTCGCCCTCACCTTGCCGCCGAGCACGGAGATCGCTCTTTCGGCTGCCGCGAGCTCCTCCTCGATCGTGCCCGACTTGTAGGCGGCAAAGACACCCCCGATCTTCACATAGGGGAGGCAGTACTCCGAGAGCACATTCATGGCCGCAACCGCCCGGGCCGTCACAAGGTCGTACTGCTCACGATAATAGGAGTTGCCGGCCAGATCCTCCGTGCGGGAGTGCACGCACTCGACGCCGCGCAGGTCCAGCTTCTCTGCCACATCCTCCAGAAACTTCACCCGCTTGCCGAGTGAGTCGAGAAGTGTGAGCTTCACGTCCGGGCAGACGATCTTAAGAGGGATACCGGGAAAGCCTGCGCCGGTCCCCACATCGATCATGTTTCTGACCTCATCCATATTATGGATTCGAAGCAGAGTGAGACTGTCCGCAAAATGCTTCTTTACGACTTCCTTAAAATCCGTGATGGCTGTGAGGTTCATCACTTTATTTCTCTCAACCAGAAGCTCATAGTAGTCATAAAACTGCTCGGCCTGAATCTCGCTGATATCCACACTGACACGCCCGATTTCTTCAATTATATAACTGATTTCTTCTTTCATATCCACAAAAATGCCGCTTATCCACAGCTTTTTCCACTTTTCCCCAACAATAATCTGATATTATGTAAACTATTCACATATGGTGCTGCTTCAGGTACACATAGAGCACATTGACATCCGCCGGCGTGACCCCGGAGATTCTCGAAGCCTGGCCCAGCGTCTCCGGCCTAAAATCCATGAGCTTCTGCCTCGCCTCGAGCCGGAGGCTCTTCACATCGTCGTAATCGATGTCGGCGGGAATCCTCTTTTTCTCGGTCTTTGCAAACTGGGCGACCTGCCGCTCCTGCCGGGCAATGTAACCCTCGTACTTGATCTCGATATTCACCTGCTCCCGAACCCTGGCCGAAAGCGCGGGTCTTCCCGGATCGATCAAAGCAAGATCGTCGTAGGAGAGCTCAGGCCGGCGAATGAGCTCGACGAGAGCCGCCCCGGATACGAGCGGCGTGCTTCCCTTCGATTCCAGCAGCGCCTGCACCTCAGCGGTCGGTCCGACCGATACCGTCTTCACGCGGGCGATCTCATCCGCGATCTCGCGCTCCATCGTAAGAAGCTTCTGCATCTCCTCCTCGGAAATGAGACCCGCCTCGTACCCGTATCTTCTTAAACGAATATCCGCGTTGTCCTGGCGGAGCAGGAGTCTGTATTCCGCGCGGCTGGTCATCATGCGGTAGGGCTCGTGATTTTCCTTGGTCACCAGGTCATCGATGAGGACACCGATGTAACCCTCGGACCGCAGGATCACGAGAGGATCCTTTCCCCGCATATAGTTGGCGGCGTTGATGCCGGCGATCAGCCCCTGGGCCGCCGCCTCCTCATAGCCGGAGCTTCCGTTTACCTGACCGGCGGAGAAGAAACCGCTGATTTCCTTAAACTCGAGAGAGCTCTTCAGCTGCTTCGGAGCGAGGCAGTCATATTCGATCGCGTAGGCGTTGCGGACGATCTTTGCATTTTCAAGACCCGGAACGCTTCTGTACATGGTGAACTGGACGTCCTCCGGCATGGAGCTCGACATCCCGTCGATGTACATCTCCCTGGTGTAGCGGCCTTCCGGCTCGATGAAGACCTGATGGCGGTCCTTGTCAGGGAACTTCATGACCTTATCCTCGATGGACGGGCAGTAACGGGGACCCGTCGCGTGGATCACCCCGCCGTAGAGAGGCGAGCGGTCTATATTTTCCCGGATCACCCGGTGGGTCTCCTCATTCGTGTAGGTGAGCCAGCAGGAGACCTGGTCGATCTGCACATCCTCAGGATTCGTCGAGAACGAAAATGGGACGATCCGCTCGTCGCCTTTCTGCTCGGCCATCTTCGAGAAGTCGATGGAACGAGCGTCGATCCTCGCCGGTGTCCCGGTTTTGAAACGGACCAGCTTGACCCCGTGGGAGAGAAGCGAGGCGGAGAGATTGTTCGCGGCCATAAGTCCGTTCGGACCCGTGTACTGGCTGACATCCCCGTAGATACAGCGGGCCTTTAAGTAAACGCCGCTGCAGAGGACCACCGCCTTCGCGTGGTACACCGCTCCGGACACACTTTTTACGCCCGTGATCACCTGGTGTTCCCCGTCCGTCTCCGTGATGATCTCCGCAACCTCCTGCTGCCTCACGGTAAGGTGGTCCTGGCTTTCGATCACATTCCGCATGCGGCGGGTGTAATCCTGCTTGTCGGCCTGAGCGCGCAGTGAATGCACCGCCGGGCCCTTGGATATATTCAGCATCTTCGACTGGATGAAGGTCCTGTCAATATTTTTGCCCATCTCGCCGCCGAGCGCATCGAGCTCCCGGACCAGATGCCCCTTGGAGCTGCCTCCGATATTCGGATTGCAGGGCATGAGAGCGATGCTCTCGACACTCACGGTAAAAAGGATTGTCTCAAACCCGAGTCTCGCGAGCGCGAGCGCCGCCTCACATCCGGCATGGCCCGCCCCGATCACGACCGCATCATATGTCTCTTCAATATTATGTAAACTCATTTTATTTTCCCATACAGAACCGCGAAAAGACCGCGTCGATAATATCGTCCCCGACCTCCTGGCCGATGATTTTTCCGAGAGAAGCGTAGGCATCCATGAGGTCAACCGTATAGAAGTCCTCCGGAAGACCGTTCTCTATGCTCTCCATGACAAATGAAAGACTCTTCACCGCCTCATTCACGGCCTCCCTGTGACGGGCATTGGTCATGACCGCCTGCTCATTTATGTGCAGGCCGCCGGAGAAGAAGAGCTCCCGGACACTCTTTTCGAGCGCGTCAATTCCCTCATGCATTTTTGCGGAGATCTCGATGACCGGTTTTCTGACCCTCTCTTTAAGAACAGCCGCCGTGGTCACCGGGGCAAGGTCCGTCTTGTTCAGGAGGATCAGCGCCTTCTTATCTTCGATGAACCTCAGGATCTCCTCATCCTCATCGGTGAGCGGGAGAGAGCTGTCGAAGAGCGCCAGGATAAGGTCCGCGTGTCCGGCCATTTTGAGAGCCCGCTCGACTCCGATCTTCTCGATCACATCGTCGGTGGCGCGTATGCCGGCTGTGTCCGCGACGCGGAGCATCATGCCGCCCAGGCGGATATTTTCCTCCAGCGTATCCCGGGTGGTCCCGGCGATATCCGTGACGATGGCCCTCTCTTCACCGGTCAGGCAGTTTAAGAGAGAGGATTTGCCGGCATTCGGTTTGCCCAGGATGACCGTCGCGATTCCCTCGCGCAGGATCTTGCCCTGGTCAAAGGTCCCGGCAAATGAGACAAGCTCATCTCTCAGCGTTCTGACCCTCTCATGAAGAGCCTCGGAATAGCCGGTTAAATCCATGTGCTCGGGGTCATCCAGGGCCGCCTCGATGAAGGCCGCCTCGGCGATGATCCGCTCGCGCGCGTCCTCGACCACCCGTCTCACCGAACCGCCGAGCTGCATGAGAGAGCTTTCAAGCGCATCGTCACTGCCGCTTGCGATCACATCCATGACCGCCTCCGCCTCGGAGAGGTCGATCCGTCCGTTCAGGAAGGCCCGCTTCGTGAACTCGCCGGGCTCGGCGAGCCGCGCTCCGTTCCTCAAAACAAGAGCGAGGATCTTCTGCATCACATAGATGCCGCCGTGGCAGTCGATCTCCACGGTGTCCTCCGCCGTGTAGGTGTGAGGAGCCCGCATCAGCATCACGAGAACTTCGTCCAGTTTTTCATTTTCATCGAAAATGAAGCCATAATGAATCGTGTTCGGCTTCACCTCGCGCAGGTTTTTCCTGCTGTCCGCAAAACGAAAAATTCTTTCAAGCACCACAAAGGCTTCAGGCCCCGAAATCCTAACGATTCCGATGCCTGAAGCCGTAAGTCCGCTTGCAATTGCTGCAATGGTATCTTTCAATTCAACATTCCGCCGTCAATTCTTTTTCGGTGCGACGACCACGTGACGATAGGGCTCCTCACCCTCGCTGTAGGTCTCGACATATTTGTTGTTCTGAAGCGCCGAGTGAATGATCCTTCTCTCATAGGGATTCATCGGCTCAAGGCTGACGGCCTTGTGGGTCCGCTTAACTTTGTAAGCGATATTGCGGGAGAGATTCTCCAGCGTGTCGGCGCGGCGCGCACGGTAGTCCTCGGTGTCCAGCTTCACTCTGGTGTAGTCGGACTTGCCCTTGTTCACGACAAGGCTGGTCAGGTACTGGAGGCTGTCCAGCGTCTGTCCGCGCTTGCCGATCAGGATGCCCATGTCATCACCGGAGAAGAGGCAGGAGAGGCAGCCCTCCTTCTCATCGTACTCCATGGTGATCGAAACCTCGGTGTCCATGCAGCCGAAGACGCTGACGAGGAAGTCATTGGCGGCTTTCTTCATCGCCTCGACCTCTTCCGGGGTCTTCGGAACGACCACGCGCTCCGGCTTCGGAACGGAGGGCTTTCTTGCCGGCTCTTCCTTCTTCACCTCTTCGGCGTCATTCCTGCGTCCGCGGCGGTCATCGCGTCTGTCGCGGCGGTCGCGCTTGTCACGGCGGCTGCTTCTCTCGCGGCGGCCGCTTCTCTCGCGGTCCTTTTTCTCATAGGACGGCTCTTCCTCGCCGTTTTCCTTCGCGCGGGCAGCCGCAGCGGCGGCTCTTGCCTCGATCTCATCGGCGGACAGGAACTTCGGCTCTCTCCTGGCCTCTTCCTTCACGGCCGCCTTCACTTCTTCCTTGACCGGCTTTTCCGCAGCTTTCTCCTTCTTCGGAGCGGGAGCCTTCTCCTGTTTCTTTGGAGCTTCCGCTTTCGGCTCTTCCTTCTTCTTCTCGAAGGCCGGCTTCTTTGCTCTCTCTTCCTTCACGCGGACGCGGATCACCGCATCTTTTCTTCCGATACCGAAGAATCCGCTGGAGCCTTCGCTCACGATCTCAAATTCAAGGCGGTCTGACGGCACACCGAACCGGATACTCGCCTCAGTGATCGCATCACTGACTGTTTTGGCCTTAATTTCCTGAAAATCCATCATATCCCTCACTTTTTCTTCAGATTTCTCTCATCGTACTGTTTGACCATGTTGGCCTTTGCTGCAATACTTCCCGGCCGGGCGCTCTTCTTGTAGTACTCGGTCGATTCTTTCATTTTCTGCTGAGCTTCGGCACTCTTCTTAGCCTGTGCTTCCTCGCGAAGCTTCTCATCGGCCGCGATCGAGCGAGTGGAGACATGTGCGTTGTTGGTGATCTTCTGAGGCGGAAGTCCCTGCTTGGCTCTCTTGGCGTTGGCCTTATCCTGGGCTTTCTTCAGGATATCTTCGATGGTCTCCTTGTCGAGCATCTTGTTGATGACGAACATCTGGACGGTACGGACGACCGCACCGACGATCCAGTAGAGGCCGATACCGACGGGAAGGGTTAAGCAGAAAAATGCAGACATGAGCGGCATCATCGTGTTCATCGACTGCATGCTCTGCTCCATCGTGCTCATCTCTTCCGAACGTCTCTTGTTCGGCTGCGGCATCATCTTGAAGTTCAGGACCTGCGTTCCCCATGCGAGAACCGGGATAAGAACCGCCGCAAAGATGAGGATCCAGTTTTTGCTCGCCCAGGAGCTCTGGATGACGTTCATCGGGGAGTCGGAGATGTTGAGACCGATGAAATTGGTCGCGCTCGCCACATAATCATGGACGCTGTTGAGCGCTGTCTCAAAAGACTGGCCCTTGCCTTCGGAAAGGAGCTGTGCCCACTGAGAGGTGTTCAGCTTGTAGACGGTGTCGATGACGTTATCGACGGCGCCGTCCCTTAAGGAGGCGGTGAGGTTTGAATTTTCAAGCTTTGTGACGAAATCCGTGAAGAAGGTCACAAAGGAGGTATCCTCCGCAACCGTGCGGATCTGGTCGCCGATGATCGTGATGTAGCCCGGGATGCGGTAGATAACCTGGTAGAGAGCGAACAGGATCGGCATCTGGATGAGCAGCTGCACGCAGGAGCCCATCTGGGAGACGCCGTACTTCTCGTAGACGGCGTTCGTCTCATCCAGCATCTTCTGCTGGGATACCTGGTCCTTTTTGCCCCTGTACTTGTCCTGAATTTTGGAAAGTTCGGGCTGCATGATCGTGTTCAGCTTGGAAAACCTCTGCTGCTTGATCTGAAGCGGTGTCATGAGAGCATAGATGATGATCGTAAACAGGATGATCGCCAGACCGACATTCGGAATGCCGATGCCGTTGATGACGAAATAGATCCCGTTCATGATCCATCCGAGCACGATTGCCACCCATCCGATGATCGGTGTACTGCTCTTGGTGAGTTTGATTGCCACGTTGCGTCCTCCTTTAAAAATGTATTCGGCTTTGCCGTCTGATTAAAAGCGGGACTACCCGCCCTAATGCCGGATCACGGGACGGGGTCATACCCGCCGTGGGAGAAAGGATTGCAGCGCAGTATCCTCCAGAGACCCAAAAGACCTCCGGTCAGGACACCGTACTTTTCTATCGCCTGAAGGGTATATTCCGAGCAGGTCGGAACATACGGGCAATGTTTATGCTTCAACTGTGAGAGATTCTTCTGATAAAAACGAATGGCTGCCACAGCGTATTTCTTCATAATAATTATATCTCTTTATCGGTGCGGAAAAGTTTATCCGACGAGACCGCCTTTAAGAGTGATTTCTCTATCTCGGAGTATCCTTTTTCCGCGGCCGGCTTTCTTGCTATGATCACATAATCATATCCGGGCGGAAAACTGTCCTCGTTCAGCCGGTAAGCCTCCCTTATGAGACGCTTCACCCGGTGGCGGACGACGCTGTTCCCCACCTTTTTGCTGACAGAGATTCCGAGGCGCGATTTTAGAAGACCGTTCTCCTTCATGAGAAACACCGTGAGATAGCCGGCCTTTGACCGCCCCTCTTTGTACACGGCCTGAAAATCGCTGTTCTTCTTAAGTCTTTCCGTGTGTTTCATTTTTTCTTAAATAGAAGAAAAGACCACATTAACTGTGGTCTTGGGCTCCTTTTCTTCAGGCTGATAAAACTTTTCTGCCTTTTGCTCTGCGTCTGGCTAAAACTTTTCTTCCGCCCTTTGTCGCCATTCTCGCCCGAAAGCCGTGGACTCTCGAATGAGAAATTTTCTTCGGCTGAAATGTCATCTTCATGGTCATCGGTTCCTTTCTGAATATTAGACAAATTCATATGCCCGTATATTATATAATCCCCTGAAATTTATGTCAAGTGAAATTTCAATTCCTTATAAATATGTGGAAACTATGGTTTGCTTTTCCACATGGGTCGGGGAGAGTTTCCATAACATTTTACGCACAGTAACCCCTGTTGAAAACTTATCTACATTATCCTCTGCCCGGATTTCCTTTGTTTTCAAGGATTTTTCTGTTTTTCCCACGGTTATCCTCCACAAGGTTTCCCCACTTTTTCCACAGGATATCCACAAAGTGTGGATAATTTACGTAAACCGTTTTCTGTGGATATTTCTGTGGAAAATGTTGGTATCCCGGTTCTTCTCCGCAAAATCATTATTGTAAAAAAACCTATTTACTGGTATCATATAAAGGCGGAAAGTGAAACCTTACAAGGGCTTCACTTCTTTTAGACCCGAAGAGAATGGAGTAACACTCAAATATGGATAATTACACGCTGATCAGTGAAAACTGGCCTCGAATTTTAAATAAAATAAAGGTTGACCACGATCTCACGTCCGTCTCCTTTACCTCCTGGCTGGAGCCGCTCGAGATCCGCTCGGCGGACACGGAGAGCATCACCTTCGTCGTCCCCTCCGGCATCATGGGCATCAACGTCTTAAACAAAAAATACACGCTGGCCATCAAGGTCGCCATCGCCGAGATCACGGGCTTAAACCTCGACATCCGCTACGTCACGCCGGACCAGGTTGCCCCGGTGGAGAACAAGGAGGCCGACAACTTCACGAAAGTGATGGAGAAAGCTCATCTGAACCCGAAGTATACATTCGACACCTTCGTCGTAGGCAGCAACAACAAGTTTGCCCATGCTGCCTCGCTTGCCGTTGCCGAATCTCCGGGTGAGATCTACAACCCGCTCTTCCTCTACGCCGGCGTGGGACTCGGAAAGACGCACCTCATGCACTCGATCGCGCATTTCATTTTACAGAACAATCCCGAGGCGAAAGTTCTGTACGTGACCAGCGAGGAATTTACGAACGAGCTGATCGACTCCATCCGCAACAACAGCACCAACAATTCGGTAATGTCCCGCTTCCGCGACAAGTACCGCAATATCGACGTGCTCCTGATCGACGATATCCAGTTCCTGATCAACAAGGCATCTACCCAGGAGGAGTTCTTCCATACCTTCGAGGCCCTCTACGGCGCCAAGAAGCAGATCATCATCTCCTCGGACAAGCCGCCCAAGGATCTGGACGTCCTCGAGGAGAGGATCCGGTCCCGCCTTGAGATGGGCCTCATCGCCGACATTTCCCTGCCGGACTACGAGACCCGGATGGCGATCCTTAAGAAAAAGGAAGATCTGGACGGCTATCACATCGACAACGCGATCCTGGACTACATCGCCAAGAACATCAAGTCCAACATCCGTGAGCTGGAAGGGTGCCTGAACCGCATCCGCGCAAAGAGCATCTTAGAGAAGCGCACGATCACGCTGGAGCTGGCCGAGGAGATCCTGAAAGACATGATCTCACCGGACGAGAACCGGGCCGTGACTTCCAACATGATCATCGACGCGGTGGCCGAGCATTTCCATCTGACACCCCAGGAGATCCGCAGCCAGAAGCGCGACACCAAGTACGTCTATCCCAGAAAGATCGCGATGTACCTCTGCCGCGTCATGACCGAGGATTCCCTGATGACGATCGCCGGCTACCTTAATAAGAAGGATCACACGACGGTCATCAGTGCCTGCCGGAAGATCGAGAAGGAAATGACCACCAATCCGGAGACACGAAACAACGTTGAGACGATCAAGAAGAAGATCAGCCCCGCCAAGTGATATACACATATACACTGTGGCAGGTACGTGGATAAAATGTGGATTTATTTTTCTCCCCATTATTCCCACAGGAACCCGCACTCATAAACACGGGTTATCCGCACCGGAAAATGCCCTATATATAATAGGAAGAAATACGTTTTGACACATATCCACATCCCCTAAGGCTTTTACTTCTGGTTTCCATGTTTTTATACACGCTTCTAACGCGCACGCGCGCACACACGGGAGGAGATACACCATGAAAATTTGTTGCAGCAGGCAGGAGCTCATAAAAAGCGTCAATATAGCGCTCCGCGCTGTTCCGGTCAGAACGACCATGCCGATTCTCGAATGCATCCTGATCGACGCGAGACCAGGTGAGATTCATTTCGTTTCCAACGACATGGAGCTCGGGATCGACACCGTCGTAAACGGCGTCACGGAGGAGCCCGGCATCATCGCCGTCAACGCGAAAATGTTCTCGGAGATCGTCCGCAAGCTTCCGGACAACATGGTCACGATCATCAGCGACGAAAACTTCAACGTGACCATCCTCTGCGAGAAGACCAGATTCGCCCTTGCGGGCCAGTCGGGCGAGGAGTTCGCCTATCTTCCGGAGGTCGAGCGCGACGAGAGGATCGAGATCTCCCAGTACACGCTCCGCGAGATCATTTCCGATACGATCTTCTCGATCTCCCAGAATGAAAACAACCGCCTGATGACCGGTGAGCTCTTCGAGATCGGAGGCGACCGCCTCCGCGTGATCTCCCTGGACGGCCACCGCATCTCTATCCGCAGGATCGCCCTGAAGGAGTTCTACTCCGACGCGAAAGTCGTCGTACCGGGCAAGACCCTCAGCGAGATCATGAAGATCATGACCGGCGAGACGGACGACATGGCGGGCATCTACATCACGCCCGGCCACATCGTCTTCGAGATCCCGGGAACGACCGTCATATCGAGGCTGATCGAGGGCACCTATTTCGCCGTCGACCAGATGATCTCCTCGGACTACGAGACCAAGGTTGTCGTGAACCGGCAGATCCTGCTCTCCTGTATCGACCGCGCGACGCTGTTCGTGAAGGAAAATGACAAGAAACCGGTCATCCTCGACTTCCAGGAGAAGGACCTGAAGCTCAGCATCGACTCTCCGCTGGGCTCCATGAAGGAGGATATCTACATCGACAAGGAAGGCCGGGACCTCATGATCGGCTTCAACCCGCGCTTCCTCATGGACGCCCTTAAAGCCATCGATGAGGAAAATGTAACCCTGTACATGACGAACGCGAAATCCCCCTGCTTCATCAGGGACGAGGCGCTTTCCTACACCTATCTGATCCTTCCGGTGAATTTTACGAGATGAAAAGAGAACTTCGTTTAAAAGGTGAATATATAACGCTCGGCCAGCTCCTGAAAGCAGCAGGTCTGGCAGGCAGCGGCTCGGAAGCCAAGGAATATATCGTTTCCGGGATGGTTAAGGTGAACGGCGAGGTCGATACCCGGAGAGGAAGAAAGCTCTATCCGGGCGATAAAGTCGTATTTGAAGGTACGGAGACGGAAGTTGTACGTTAAATCGCTGGATCTTCTGGATTTCAGGAATTACGAAAAGGCGAGTCTTTCATTTTCTCCCGGGATTAATATCTTTTACGGGGCCAACGCCCAGGGAAAGACAAATATCCTGGAGGCGGTCTACATGGCCGGGACGTCCAGGTCCCACAGAGGGGCGCGCGATAAGGACATGATCCGGATCGGGGCCGAGGAGAGCCACATCAGGATGCACGTCGACAAGAAGGGCAATGACTACCGGATCGACATGCACTTAAAGAAAAGCCGGGCCAAGGGCATCGCGGTCGGCGGTGTGCCGATCCGCCGGGCGGCCGAGCTTTTCGGAATCGTGAACATGATCTTTTTCTCGCCGGAGGACCTGAACATCATCAAGAACGGTCCGGCCGAGAGAAGAAGGTTCATCGATATCGTGCTTTCCGGGATCGACAGCATTTACTTAAACGATCTTATGCAGTACAGCCGCTGTCTCACCCAGAGAAACAAGCTGCTGCATGATCTCTATGCGAATCCGTCCCTTATCCGGGAGCTTTCCGTGTGGGACGACATGCTGGTGAGCTTCGGCGCGAAGATCATCAAAAAGAGAGCCGAATTCATAAGCGAGCTTGCCGGCATCGTGGCGGAGAACCACAGGAGCCTGACCGGCGGCGCCGAGGAGATAAACGTCTCCTATGAGCCGAACACGGCGGCGGATGTATTTTATGATGCGCTCTCCTCCGCAAGGGATGTCGATCGGAAAATGAAAACCACGACGAAAGGTCCCCACAGGGATGATATCTCGCTTAAGATCGGCGATATGGATATTCGGACATTCGGGTCCCAGGGCCAGCAGAGGACGGCAGCTCTCTCGCTGAAGCTCTCGGAGATCACGGTCATGGAGAAGAAGATAAAGGACCGGCCGGTCCTGCTTCTCGATGACGTACTCTCCGAGCTTGACCGGGACCGGCAGAATTTTCTGCTCTCGAGTATCAAAGATATACAGACAATGATCACCTGCACTGGACTTGATGAATTTGTCAGGAACAATTTTCATGCGGACAGCGTGTTCCATGTTGTCCGGGGAGGTATTGAATGAGCATTGAGGAGCTTCATGTGGATGAAGTAAACGAGGAATACGGCGGCGATTCCATTCAGATCCTGAAGGGTCTTGAAGCGGTCAGGAAGCGCCCCGGCATGTATATCGGTTCGACCTCGCTTCGGGGTCTCCATCACCTCGTCTATGAAATCGTGGACAACTCGGTGGACGAGGCTCTGGCCGGAACCTGCGACCATATTGAGGTGACGCTGAACAAGGACGGGTCCGTCACCGTGGCCGACAACGGCCGCGGCATCCCGGTCGGGATCAACCATCAGGCGGGCATTCCCGCGGTTGAGGTCGTCTTCACGGTCCTGCACGCGGGCGGCAAGTTCGGCGGAGGCGGCTACAAGGTCTCCGGCGGCCTGCACGGCGTCGGCGCTTCGGTCGTCAATGCGCTGTCGGAGTGGCTCGAGGTTTTCATTTACCACGAGGGCCACATCTACCAGCAGAGATACGAGCGCGGGCAGACCATGTATCCGCTCAAAATAGTCGGCGACTGTGAGAAGGAGAAGCACGGGACGACCGTCACGTTCTTCCCGGACCGCGAGATCTTCGAGAGCATCGAGTTTGACTACGACGTCTTAAAGCAGCGCTTCCGCGAGATGGCGTTCCTGACCCGCGGTCTTCGGATCACCTTTACCGATGACCGGCCGGAGACGCCGAAGGTCAAGAGCTTCCACTACGAGGGCGGCATCGTCGAGTTTGTTCAGTACCAGAACAGGTCCTCGACGCCGATCTACGACAAGGTCATCTACTGCGAGGGGACGAGAAACGGTGTCTACGTGGAAGTGGCCATGCAGCACAACGACGGATTCAAGGAGACTTCCTACGGGTTCGTCAACAACATCGTGACGCCGGAGGGCGGCATGCATGTGGAGGGCTTCAGGGCCGCCATCACAAAGACCTTCAACGATTACGCGAGAGCCAACAAGCTGATCCGCGACAGCGAGCCGAACCTTTCGGGCGAGGATATCCGCGAGGGCTTAACCTCGATCATATCTGTCAAGATCGAGGATCCCCAGTTTGAGGGTCAGACCAAGCAGAAGCTCGGCAACAGCGAGGCCAGAGGCGCGGTGAACGCGATCGTCTCCGAGCAGCTGAAAATATTCCTGGAGCAGAATCCGGCCGTCGGCAAGGCCGTGATCAACAAGAGCGTACTTGCGCAGAGAGCCCGCGAGGCTGCGAGAAAGGCCCGCGAGATGACCCGCAGAAAGACCGCGCTCGACGGCATGTCCCTGCCGGGCAAGCTCGCGGACTGCACGGACAAGGATCCGAAGAACTGTGAGATCTTCATCGTCGAGGGCGACTCCGCCGGCGGCAGCGCGAAATCCGCGAGATCCCGCAAGACCCAGGCGATCCTGCCGCTCCGAGGCAAGATCCTGAACGTCGAGAAGGCGAGACTCGACCGCATTTACGGAAATGCGGAGATCAAGGCCATGATCACCGCCTTCGGGACGGGCATCCATGAGGATTTCGATATCTCGAAGCTGAGATACGACAAGATCATCATCATGACCGATGCCGACGTTGACGGCGCCCATATCGCGACGCTGATGCTGACCTTCCTCTACCGGTTCATGCCGGAGCTGATCCGTCAGGGCCACGTCTATCTGGCCCAGCCGCCTCTTTACAAGGTGGAGAGAAACCGCAAGGTCTACTACGCCTACTCCGACGCGGAGCTCGAGAAGATCATGCAGGAAATCGGCCGCGATGCCCAGAACAAGGTCCAGCGCTACAAGGGTCTCGGCGAGATGGATGCGAGCCAGCTCTGGGAGACCACCATGGATCCGGAGAACCGCATCTTAAAGCGCGTCAACATCGACGATGACGCGGCTTCGGAGGTGGACCTCACCTTCACGACCCTCATGGGCGACAAGGTGGAGCCGCGGCGCGAGTTTATCGAGGAAAATGCAAAGTACGTCAGAAACCTTGATGTATAAGGATACATAAGAGGGATACAAATGGATGACAAAATTTTTGACAGAATAGAGGAAGTCGATCTCAAAAAGACGATGGAGACATCGTATATCGATTACGCAATGTCTGTCATTGTATCGCGTGCGCTTCCGGACGTTCGGGACGGCTTAAAGCCGGTTCAGAGACGAGTTCTCTGGTCCATGATCGAGCTCAACAACGGTCCGGACAAGCCTCACAGAAAATGTGCCCGTATCGTCGGCGATACCATGGGTAAATATCACCCGCACGGTGACTCCTCCATCTACGGAGCCCTGGTCTACATGGCCCAGGACTGGTCCATGCGGTACCCCATGGTGGACGGCCACGGCAACTTCGGCTCGGTGGACGGCGATTCGCCGGCCGCGATGCGATATACCGAGGCCCGGCTCTCCAAAATTTCCATGGAGATGCTCGCCGACATCAACAAGAACACGGTTGACTTTGTCCCGAACTTCGACGAGACGGAGAAGGAGCCGGCTGTTCTTCCGTCCAGAATACCGAACCTTCTCGTCAACGGCACGACCGGCATCGCGGTCGGCATGGCGACCAACATGCCTCCTCACAATCTGAGGGAGGTCGTCAATGCCTGCGTTAAGATGCTGAACGATAAGATCGAGGATAAGGATACGACCATCGAGGACGTCATGGCGATCGTGAAGGGGCCTGATTTCCCGACCGGTGCGATGATCCTCGGGAGAAAGGGCATCGAGGACGCTTACAGGACCGGCCGCGGCAAGATCATTGTCCGTGCGGCGACCAGGATCGAGACAAAGCCGAACGGAAAGACCGAGATCCTGGTTTCGGAGCTGCCCTACCTTGTCAATAAAGCCAGACTCATCGAGTCGATCGCGGAGCTTATCAAAAATAAAAAAATCGACGGCATCACCGCCCTGAACGATCATTCCTCCCGCGAGGGCATGGAGATCTGCATCGAGGTGAGGCGCGACGCCAACGCGAATGTCATTTTAAATCAGCTCTACAAGCACACGCAGCTGCAGGATACGTTCGGCGTCAACAACCTGGCCCTCGTGAACGGCGAGCCGAAGGTGCTGAACCTTCTCGATATTCTGCGCTACTACCTGATCCATCAGGAAGACGTCGTAACGAGAAGGACGAAATATGACTTAAACAAGGCGGAGGAGCGGGCTCATATCCTGGAAGGTCTGCTGATCGCCCTCGACAATATCGACGAGGTGATCCGGATCATCCGCGCTTCCGCAAATGTCCAGACGGCCAAGACAGAACTCATGGCCCGCTTCGGGCTCTCCGACGCGCAGGCGCAGGCGATCGTCGATATGCGCCTTAGGGCTCTGACAGGTCTGGAGAGAAGCAAGATCGAGGAGGAGTACAAGGCTCTCCGCGCTACGATTGAAAGGCTCAGGGCTATTTTGGCAGATAAAAAACTTCTTCTGGGCGTGATACGGGATGAGCTTTTAGTCATTTCCGAGAAATACGGAGACGAGAGGCGCACCAAGTTCGGATTTGACTCGTTCGACATCTCCGTCGAGGATATGATCCCGAACGATCCGACGGTCATCACGGCGACCCAGCTCGGCTACATCAAGCGCATGACGCCGGACAACTTCAGCGTGCAGAACCGCGGCGGCCGCGGCATCAAGGGCATGCAGACGATCGAGGACGATGCGGTGGCGGACGTCATGATGACGAAGAACCACAACTATATGCTCTTCCTGACCAATAAGGGACGCGCGTACCGGCTCAAGGCCTACGAGATCCCGGAGGCCGGAAGAACCGCCCGCGGCACGGCGCTCGTGAATCTCCTCATGCTGCAGCCGGATGAGCACGTGACCACGGTCATCCCGCTGGAGAACTTTGATGACGACAACCGTTATCTCCTCATGGCGACAAAGAGGGGACTTATCAAGAGGACGCCGCTTAAGGCTTTCGCAAATGTCAGAAAGACCGGGCTTAACGCCATCACGCTCAATGAGGGCGACGAGCTGATCCAGGTTCTCTACACGGAGAAGGACGAGGAAGTGTTCCTTGTCACGGCGAAGGGCATGAGCATACGCTTCCCGGAGACGGACGTCAGGCCGACCGGAAGAACGTCGATGGGCGTCAAGGGCATCGACCTTGCGGATGACGACGAGGTCGTCGCGATGCAGCTGGCGGTCCAGGGCGATTATCTGCTCTGCATTTCCGAGAACGGACTCGGCAAGCGGACGAAGAAGGAGGATTTCAGGCCCCAGGGAAGAGGCGGCAAGGGTATCCTCTGCTACAAGGTCACGGAGAAGACCGGACGGCTCATGGGAGCCAAGATGGTGTGGGAGGACAATGAGCTCCTCATCATCACGACGGAGGGAATCATGATCCGTACGGAGGCATCCGGCATATCCATCACGGGCCGAAGCGCGTCGGGCGTCAAGATGATGAACCTCGCGCCGGGCGTCAAGGTGGCAAGCTTCACCAAGGTCCATGCGGACGCGGTCACAAAGGAAAATGAATAAAAAGAAAACCCGGAGGCGGAAAGCCTTCGGGTTTTTACTTTGCATATGAAATATATAAGAGCGGATAATGGGAATCGAACCCACCTCTCAACCTTGGGAAGGTCGCATTCTACCGATGAACTATATCCGCATGCATAAGGATTATAACACGAAGAATATAGCTTGTAAACAGAAAAGATTTTTCGAAAAAGAAAATATTGACTGTTGACACACATCAGGCCCTCTGATATAATATTACCTGCACTACCCAAAAAAACAAAGACTGCAATTTCATCGATACCGCACGAGCGGATCCTTGACACAGGCGGTTCGGATTCTGGAGAAGTACTCAAGAGGCCGAAGAGGCGCCCCTGCTAAGGGTGTAGGTCGTTAATAACGGCGCGGGGGTTCAAATCCCCCCTTCTCCGCTTCAAGCAAAAAACTTTTTAAAAAAGTTTTAAAAAATGCTTGACAAACGAAAGACTCGATGATATTATGTCAGAGTTGCGGCCGACAAGGCCAAGCACATTGATAACTGAACAGTGATACACATATAAGACTCGAAAATTCTTTACAGTTTCGTGAAACGGAACAAACCAAAGTAAGTAAGGA
>OCVV012851797.1_pt1 | contig 27034 bp, 22 predicted proteins | sample 1539721 | NCBI WGS metagenome assembly OCVV01 (sample SAMN02144230, study PRJEB22623) | gut metagenome | biome: sheep rumen | host: Ovis aries | place: New Zealand | reverse complement strand
TTTATTAAATTTCTTTACTGGATAAATAATTATTGATGATGAAAGATATATTTTTTTAAATTGTTCTTTTGACATTTTATAAATATCAGAAGATGGATCCATAACAATTAAATAATTATTTTTAATACCATATAATACTATAAAATGATACATATTATCTTTTAATACATGACATATTATTGGAAAACTTATATTATTTGAGATTATATCTTCATATGAATAATGTATTCCATAACCATCAAATCCGTATACTTTAGCACCTTCTATAATATTATATGCATTAGTACCTTCATCATTAACTCTCAAAGTATAAGAAAGTTCATCTAATGAAATATCAAAATTATAATATCTCATAATAGATAACAAACAAGCAGGACCACAATCTTTATATCCATTTTGTCTAACTATAATTTTCTTATCCATTTAACCCTCCTAATATATAATTAGACAAATAAATATAAAACACTTCTTTTTAATAAAAAAATACTAGAAATATCTAGTATTATTTTTTTAAATTCATATATCCTTCAGTATCTATAATTAATTGATTATTTTCCATTGATTCTAATAATATATCAATCTTAGTTTTATAATCTTTTATCATATACCAATCATATGGAAATATAAATTTTTCATTAAAGTTTAATATATCTTTTGATTTTTCTCTTAATACATAAGATTCTTCTAACAAAATGTATAATTCTTCTCTAGCGTCTTGCATGTAATACACCCTCCTCTAAAGATAGTGGTTTAATGCCTAATACATCTTGTTCATAAAATTCATTTATTAAATCAACAAATTCATTTCCTACTAAAAATCTTAAATATTCAAGAGCTTCTTTTGATTTTGGATTTTTAATTATTTCAGAATAATCAGCTAATATTTCACTAAATATATTATCTTCTTTATTATAGTAATTAATTCCATGGCCATATATAACTGAATAATTTTTTCCATCTTTACTAACCATTTCATCCTTAAGTCTTCCATAGAATATAGCATCCATTATATCACTTATTGCTGAGAAAGCATCGTATCTTTCAAGCATTATATTACTTGCTATTTCTTGAGTCTTTGCTTTTTCAAATCTTTCTATATATTCTTCTTCACTTATATTATATAGTTCACTAATAGCTTTTTTTATTCTATTTGGATTAATTCCAATTTCTTCAAAACTTTTTGCTAATGTTTCACTCTCAGCATTTAATAAAGCCTTTATTTTTGCTTTTCTATTTTTATCAAAATAATTAGCATATCTTTTCTTATATATTAAACTTGCTTCTTCTTTTACTCTATCTTCTAGTTTAGTAAATTCATCAGTAAATGATTTTACTTTCTTTAAAGTTTCATTATTATTTCTAATTTCATATATTATAGTTCCAATATTTTTTGGTGCCCTATTTGTTGCACATATATGATGAAAAGTATGTCCGATTTCATGATTAAAAACACCAACTAATGAATTATTTAAATTAATCATTCTACTTGTAGCATCAAAGTATGGTTTTGCTTCACTTCTAACAATTGCAAAATTACTATATTTTCTTTTATATGATAATAAAATATCTAATTCTCTATCTAAATATTTATAATTATTACTTGCTAAAGATTTATAAGAAGCTATTAAAACTTCAACTAATGACGAATCACTAATTCCATCATTCATAAATAATTTCTTTAATTCTAATAGTTTTCTTTCAACCTCAGGTGAAACTTTTTGTCTTAATAATTTTTCTTTAGTTTCTTTTGCTTCATCTTTTTTATCAGTAGGTACATTAGCATCAACAACTCTTACACCATACATTTCTAAAATAGCTGCTATTTGAGAATTTCTATATAATTTAGGTGTTAATACTCTTGTTAAAGTTTTATCTCTATCTTCATTTAATAAAGCTTCTATAAAACTAATACCATTTGATTTTTGAAGTAATATTCTTGATGTTAAAATTGGTAAAAATGCATTTAGTCCATAATCACTACATTTAATATATAATTTAGCTCTATTTTCTAAACTAATATCATTTATATTAATATCTGCTAAATAACTATCCATACTTTTATTATAGTTTTCTAATAAAACATCTAAATATGTTTTATTTGGATATTTATGAGCTCTTTCAAACAAAACATTTGGATAAAAAACTAAATATCTATATGCTTTACTTCCTACAATTGAATTAATAATACTTTCTTTGTCAAAAGAACCTAATTGATAAAAAGTATCTCTATCAGCATTATTACCTTTTATTAATAAATCTATTACTCTAAATCCATCACTATATTCATATAATAAGAAACCTTTTTTAGCATGTTTTAATAAATAAACTTTATTATAATTTCTACATATCTTACATGCTTCTTTATGTACTATAAAGTGACTAATCATCTTATCATTTACTCTATTTTGAATCATTAAAAATTCAAATAAAGTTGGATATTTACCATAAGGTTGAAATAATAAATTTTCATTTAAAAACTCTAAAGCATCAAATCTTCCATATTTAACTAATAAATCAAATACTCTAATATCTTCTATTCTATTTATAACAAACAATCCTATTTTATTATTCTTAATTAGAAATTCTATAAATGACATACCATTACTTAACTTACTAAATAATGTTCTATCTAATACAGTACTATCTAAAGCATAAGAATTATTAAGTGGTTTAACTATTAAATTTAATAAAGTATTTTTATGTTTAATACATTCTTCAAGTATATCTGGATCATTAAAAATTCTAATTGCTAAATTGCTTTCAATAGATACATTATATTCATATACTATTTCAAGTAATGTTTTACCATTTTCATCTTTTTCAAAAAAATCTTCTACTTGTAAATAATCTCTACTAGACAATGATTTTATATTTCTTTTTTTTATTTCTTCAAAAATATCTTCTATAGGCATCTTAAAACTAGCATCTTCTTCATAATGCTCAAAATCATAATCTCTATCCCTAGTTTTTGTATGGAACAAATTCTTTAAAGACACCTATCTCACCCTTATAAATTCTTTAATATTTTTATATTATTTTTTATATCTTTATGAATGTATGAAGCTGAAACAACCATATGTGCTCCTGCTTCTTTACAAAGCACACCTGTTTCATCATTAACTCCACCATCAACATTAATTATTGTACGAGCTCCTAATTCATCAACTTTTTCTCTTAATAATTTTATTTTATCTAATGATTCTGGTATAAATGATTGACCACTTTTACCAGGATGAACACTCATAACAATTATTTCATCTATATCTTTTAAATATGGAAATAGCACACTTGCATCTGTTTCTGGATTAATAGCAAGTCCTACTTTTAAACCATAATTTTTTACATATTCAATCATTTCACTAACATCTTTAACAGCTTCATAATGAAATGTTATTGTATCTGTATTTAAAAAAGCATAATCTTCTATATATTTTTTAGGATTTTCAACCATTAAATGTACATCAAGTGGTAAATGTGAATAACTTGTTATTTTTTTAATTTCACCATAAGTCCATGTTTTATTTTCAACAAACTTACCATCCATTATATCAATATGTATAAAATCAGCATCTGTATTATCTAATTTTTTAACAATATCTTGAGCTGGTATACTACTTGATAATATTGATACACTTACTTTCATAATTTACTCTCCTCTACAAGCTTAATATAGTTATCATATCTCCATTTAGGAATAATTCTATTATTAACTAACTTAATAATTTCGCAACCATCTTCTTTTATATGTAAACAACTCTTTTTATACTTGCATGTTGCATCAAAGTCATCATAATAAAATCTTATTTCTTTTTTAGGTATATTAAGTTCTAATGAACTAAATCCTGGAGTATCAGCAATTAGTCCATTATCCATACTTATTAATTCAACTAATCTAGTGGTATGTTTACCTCTTCCAAGTACTTCTGATACTTCACCAGTTTTTAATTTTAAATCTGGATGTATCTTATTTAATAATGTACTTTTCCCTACTCCTGTTTGTCCGCAAAGAGATACTACACTATTTTTAAATTCATCTTTAATTTCATCTATTTGTGTATTGTAATACACTTTAATACCAATACCTTTATAATATTTAACATACTCATCTATTTCTTTTTTATAATCACTAGATATCATATCTGTTTTAGTTATTATAACTATTGGTTCTATATTATTATATTTAGCTATTAATATAAACTTATCTATTAAATAACTAGAAAAAACTGGAATACTAGTACTCATTACTATTAATAGTTTATCTATATTAGAAATAAGTGGTCTTTCCAGATAATTTTTTCGTTCTAAAACTTTATCAATTGTTTTTTTATTAATATCTACTATTACATTATCTCCTACTACGGGATAAACTTTTTCTTGTCTAAGTTTACCCCTAGTACGAGTATCTATAGTTTCACCATTTTCTAGTAAAACTTTATGTATAAATTTATTAATACATACTATTTTTCCATTCATATTTTACCTATTGATCTTCTGATCCATCATCTTCTGGTATTTCAGCATCAGCGTCATCTGGATTAACTTCTGGTTCAGCAATTTCAGGTGCTTTAGCTATTGTTATTGTAAGTGAAGCTCCTGGAGTTACTACAGTATCTTTTGCTTTACTTTGTTTAATTACACTACCAGCGCTAGCTGAAGTAGTTTCTTCATATTTAATAGATAACTTAAGTTCATGTTTTTCACAGAAGTCTTCTATTTTTACCATACTCCAATCTTTTGTAAAATCTGGATATTTATAAACAATATTTGGTATATACATAGTAATTTGTTCACCAATTTTACTCTTTTCACCAGCAGCAGGTACAGTTCTTAAAACTGTATCTTCTTTTGCTTTTTTATCTTTTTCTGGAATATCTTCTGTTTCTATAAGAACATTACAATTACATTTTCCTTCTAATTTTCCTTGAGCAACTAAATAATTTTCACCAGTTACATCTTCAACAACATATACACCTTCTCCAGAAGATAAATGTAGTTCAATTATTGTACCTTCTTTTCTCTTAGTACCAATTTCAGGAATTGTCTTAACTACTTTTTCTTCAGGAATATTATCACTAGCAACATATTTATATTCTGTTGATACTTCAAAACCAGCATCAGTTAATTTATTAGCTGCATCTACTACTGTCATATTAGTGACATCTGGTATTTCAATATTCTTAACTTCAGATTTATCAAAATACATTGTTGCTACGATTGTTGATACTAATACTAATAAAGTAAAAATACTAACAAGCACTATTAAGAAAACATTACTTCTTCTTGGCTCTTCTTCAAAATCATCATCTTCGTATTCAACTACTTTTTTAGTTCTTTTTTTCTTCATAGGCTCTTCCTTTTCAACATCCTTTTCCTTAGCTTTTTCTTCTAAAGCTCTTAATTCTTTATCCAATTTTTTAGTTTCATCTAAATCATTTTCTGGATATTTATAAACATATCTAGGTTCATCTTTTCTTGATTCATCTAAAGCTGTTTTTAAATCCTCATGCATCTCTCTAGCATCAACATATCTATTTTTAGGATTCTTAGCAGTTGCTCTAATAATTACATTTTCAATAGATTGTGGAATATTAGCATTTATTTTTCTTACACTAGGTAATGGTTCTTTTAAATGCTTAAGTGCTATTTCTACAGCATTATCTCCTTTATATGGAACAAGACCTGTAAGTAACTCATACATCATAATACCCATAGAATAGATATCACTTCTAATTGTAGATCCTTTTCCTTGAGCTTGCTCTGGAGGTAAATAATGAACAGTACCCATAACTGAATTAGTTTGTGTAAGTTGTGTACTATTCATAGCTGTTGCTACTCCAAAATCTGTTATTTTAATCATACCATTTGATAAAATCATTATATTTTGTGGTTTGATATCTCTGTGAATAATATATGCATCATGGGCATGTGCCATACCATCAGTTAATTGAAGCATAATATCTACAACTTCTGTTATAGATAATTTGCCTCTTTGCTTTAGTACTTGCTTTAAAGTTTTACCATCTACATATTCCATTACTATATAATATTGGCCATCATCTTCACCAACATCATACATCTCTACAATATTTGGATGAGATAAACTTGAGGCAGAAAGTGCTTCTCTTTGAAAACGTCTTACAAATTTTTCATCATTAGCAAGATCTCCTCTTAAAACCTTAACTGCAACATTTCTATCCAAAATAATATCATGTGCTAGGTATACATTTGCCATTCCACCTTCACCAAGTGTCTTGATTATCTGATACCTATCACTTATTTTTGATCCCTTTACTATCACACTTATTCACCACCAAATCTTACGCAAGCTATTGTTATATTATCATTACCCCCACGCATATTTGCCTTCATAATCATTTTTTCAACTTGTTCTTTTAATTCTAATTCCTCATCATTTAATATTTTTTCTGTTTGTTCAACTGTTAACATATTTGTTAAGCCATCACTGCATAAGAAAATACCATCAACATCTCTTTCAACATCAAAAATATCCATTTCAACTTCTTCAGCTGCTCCTAAAGCTTTCATTAATACATTCTTTTGTGGATGCACTTTAGCAGCACTTTCAGTTAATTCCCCATTTTCTAATAATATATTTACTAAAGTATGATCTTTAGTAACTTTATATAATTTATTATTTTTATATACATATCCACTTGAATCACCTATATTTCCAAATAATAAGTAATCATTTGTGAATATTGAACAAACGCAAGTTGTACCTAACCCACTAGCATCAACATGTTCTTCTGCATATTTAAGTATTTTAACATTTATTTCTTCAGTTATTTCTTTTAACCACATTACAGCTTCTTCTTTTGTTCCAACAGAAGATAACTCACTAAATCTTTTACTAAGTTCATTTACAGCTAATGAAGATGCGACTTCTCCAGCTTTGTGTCCTCCCATTCCATCAGCTACTACTACTAAATACTCCCCTGCAGCATTTTCTACTATATTTACTGAGTCTTCATTATGACTTCTCACTTTACCAGGGTCAGTTTGATAATAACTTATCATATTATTTACCCTCCTTTGCATTTGCTCTTAATTGTCCACAGGCAGCACTTAAATTGCCACCCATTTCTTTCCTTATTGTTACATTTACATCATACGATTTTAGTATATCATAAAAACTTTTTATTTTAAAGTCATTACTTCTTTTTAATTCAAAGTGAGTTGTTTCATTATAAGGGATTAAATTAACATACATTAACTTATCTTTAACAAGTTGTGCTAACTCTCTTGCACACTCATCACTATCATTTATCCCCTCAAGCATAATATATTCAATAGTAACTCTTCTATTAGTTTTAGATATGTAATAATCTAGTGCTTTCATAACTTCTTCTATTTTAAAAGCATGATTAACTTTCATTATTCTATCTCTTATTTCATTATTAGGTGCATGAAGAGAAACTGCTAAATTAACACCTGTTTCCATATCAGCAAATTCATATATTTTTGGTACTAAACCACAGGTACTTATAGTTAAATGTCTTTGTCCAATATTAATCATTTTTGGATGAATAACTACACTAATAAATCTTTTAATATTTTTAAAATTATCAAATGGTTCACCAATACCCATAACAACTATAGAATCTATTCTAATACGTTCGTAGTTACTAACACATATTACTTGTCCTACTAATTCAGCTAGTGTTAAATCTCTTACTTTTTTAAGTCTTCCGCTTTCACAAAATGAGCATCCCATATTACACCCAACTTGTGAAGATACACAAAGTGAATATCCATAATCATGATTCATTAAAACACATTCAATCATGTTATCATCTTCAAGTCTAAGTAAATATTTATTAGCAAGTTTACTTTCTTCTACTTTTATTATTTCAGGTGTTTTTATAAACATTTTTTCATTCAAAAAAGATATAAGTTTCTTACTTAAATTAGTCATATTATTAAAATCATATTCTTTTTTATCATACATCCACTCTATAATTTGAGTAGCATTAAATTTTTTAAAGCCATTTTCTATTAAAAAACTTTCTAATTCTTCTAATGTATAATCATAAATATTCATATTTTCACCCATAATAATTATAACATACATACTATTAAAAAATATATTTAGTTTACATTTTTAATAAAATAAAAGAAGAGATTATCTCTCTTCTAAAATTGCTTTAATTCTTCTAACTCCTGCAGAAGAAGCTTCTTCCTTAACTATTTTAAAATGACCAAGTTCACTTGTATTCTTAACATGTGGTCCACCACATAATTCTTTTGAAAAATCGCCTATAGAATAAACTGTTACTACATCTGGATATTTTTCTATAAACATACATTCTGCTCCACTATTAATAGCTTCTTCTTTTTTCATTTCTTCAACATGAACTTCATGTCCTTCACTAATCCATTTATTAACAAGTTCTTCAGTTTTTAATTTTTCTTCATCTGTTAATTTATGATCACAACTAAAATCAAATCTCATTCTTTCTTCAGTAATATTTGATCCTTTTTGATGAACATTTTTATCTACAACTTGTTTTAAAGCAGCATTTAATAAATGAGTTGCTGTATGATATTGTGTTTCTTTTTCAGAATGTCCACCAAGTCCACCTTTAAATTGTCCTTGACTAGCTGTTCTTGATAATTCTTGATGTGCTTTAAATTTTTCCTTAAATCCTTCTATATCAACACTAATATTTCTTTCTTTTGCTAATTCTTCAGTTAACTCAATTGGAAAACCATATGTATCAAATAAATGAAATGCTGTAGTACCATCTATATCTTTATTTGATACTTTTTCAAATTCTCTTAAGCCTTTTTCTAAAGTTCTATTAAATTTAATCTTTTCATTTTTAAGTACTTCTAATACAACATCTTTATTTTCACTTAATTCATTATAATATTTTTCATATTTAGATATTATTTTTAAAGCAATTCTACTTTCCCAATCACTATTAATATCAATATTTAATTTTTTAGCATGTCTAATAGCTCTTCTAATTAGTCTTCTAAGAATATATCCTTGTCCTACATTAGATGGCTTAATACCACTATTATCAGCACTAATAAATACACTTGTTCTTAAATGATCAGCTATTATTCTCATAGATGCTTCATTACCTTCATATGGTAAATTACTAATATCCTCTATTTCTTTAATAACATCTGTCCATACACTTGAAGCATAATTATCTTTAACACCTTCTAATACTGCAGTTACTCTTTCAAGTCCCATACCTGTATCAACATTCTTCTTAGGAAGTTCACTAATATTACCATTTTCATCTTTATAATATTGCATGAATACATCATTCCAAATTTCAACCCATCTTTCATCTTCAGGATCAAACTTTTCTGGTATTTCATCATCACTTCTAAAATAGAACATTTCAGTATCTGGTCCACATGGTCCTGTTTCACCTGCTATCCAGAAATTATCATTTTCAGTTCTAGCTATTCTTTCTTCTGGAATACCAAGTCCTAACCATAAATCATGACTTTCTTTATCAAATGGAATTAAATCATTACCAGCAAATACTGTAACAGCAAGTCTTTCTACTGGAATATTTAATACTTTTGTTAAAAACTCAAAACTCCAAGAAATAGCTTCTTTCTTAAAATAATCTCCTAAAGACCAGTTACCTAGCATTTCAAAAAATGTATGGTGATAAGTATCTCCAATATTATCTAAATCATTAGTTCTAATACATTTTTGATAATCACATAATCTAGTTCCATATGGATGAGGTTGTCCCATTAAATATGGTATTAATGGTTGCATACCTGCTGTATTAAATAAAACACTTGGATCATTTTCTGGTACTACGGGAGCACTAGGTATTTGTTTATGTCCTTTACTTACAAAAAAATCAATATACAAATCTTTTAAATTCATAATATCCTCCAAAATAAAAAGAATAGTACACAAGGAGTCATAAAGACGGTACCATCCTTTATTTAACTTAATTACTATAACGCTGTACGCGTGAGTTATTAACTCATAAGAGAAAGTAGCTTCAAATAACTTCATTAATTAGCTTTCACCATACGCTAACTCTCTAGATAATAAATATTATTTTACTTTTCTTTCAATGCAACAATAATATCAAAAAATTTTTAAAAATTCAATATTTTTTATATTATATACCTATAAATACACCAAAAATGGAAATATGTACCTAATAAACAAAATATATGGAATAAACAATGCATATATTTTTTATTACTTCCAAGTCCATATAATATTGAACCTATTGTATACATAACTCCACCCAATATTAAAAATAATACACCATAAAAACCTATATTTTGTAATAATCTTGGTATTGCAAATAAAGCAGCCCATCCACTAACTAAATGACATATTACTTCTAATACACTATATTTATCAATACCTGTACTAGATAATGAAATTCCAGTTATTGTTACAACCGTAACTATGCTAAAAAATACCCAACCTAATGAAGAACCTATGCCTATCAATGATACTGGAATATATGTACCTAAAACTAATAAATAAACATTACAATGATCAATAACTCTTAATACTTTTTTCCCTTCAATATTTGGTGATAATGCATGATAAATACATGATATAGTATAAAGTATTATCATAGTTGAGCCAAACAAAGAAACACATGTTTCACTTAAAGCGCCTTTTGCTTTAACTGTCATTAATACTAAAGCTGCTATTGAAAGTAATGCTCCTATTCCATGTGATATAGAATTAAATAATTCTTCTCCTAGACTATATTTTGGAACTAAAATATTTAATTTCTTTTTATATAACTTTTTATATTCTTTCATTAAAATAGGAATTTTATTTGCTTTTTCTTCACTAATTCTTAATTCTTTTTGTAAATATTTTTCTAAACTTATCTTTTTCATAATAATATTATACCAAATAAAAAAGTAAATCAGTGATTTACTTTTAATTTAACATTTTATAATGGAGGTTGTCCTGGATTACCAAGAGTTTGGTTAGCTGGTGCTCCTGCAGGTTGTGCTGAAGCTGCTTGTGCTGGTGCTGCTGAAGTATCTTCAATAACTAATGTAGGCTCTGCACTTGGTGCTGGAGTATCTTCAATAACTAAAGTTGGCTCTGCGCTTGGTGCAGGTGTATCTCCTGCTGGTGCTGCTCCATTATCATCAATAACCAAAGTTTGTGGTTGCATAGTTTCATTTAAATTTTGGAAATTGTTTGTATTTCCTTCTAAACCTTCTAATGATGGTGCTGGTGCTGCTGCATTTGGATCAACAGTAGGTTGTGCACTAGCAACAACTACTTCTCCTTTTGGTTGATCAGCTTCATTAGCAACAATTGGTTGTGCTACTGCATCAGCTGTTTTCTTTTCTTCTTTCTTTTTCTTCTTAGATTCATAAACTAAACCTATTAATGCAAAAGCAAAAAATACACTTGCTCCTGCAAACCATATATAATAATTTGCTAAAAAATCAAATAACCCTTCCATTTTTATTCCTCCATATCTTATACACTATTATTTTAACATTGTAAATAAAATAATTCAATATCTTTTTAAAAAAAGAAGTGTTCATAACACTTCTCTTTTAACTTATTTTACTTAATAGTTTTTCTTTAGCAGAAACAGGATTTGCTTTTCCTTTAGACTTTTTCATTACTTGACCAACCATATAATCTAACATATTTGTTCTACCATTTTTATAATCAGTAATTGCTTTTTCATTTTCACTAATAACTTCATCTACTAATGAATCAATTAAATTGTCATCTTCTATAACTTCCATACCATATTTTTTAACAATCTCGCTTGGAGTTAATTGTTCTTCAAACATTTTAGCAAATACTTCTTTACCTTGATTATTAGTTATTTTTTTATCATCTATTAATTTAACTAATTCTGCTATCATACTTGGTCTTACAAATATATCATCTATAGTTGTTTCCTCAGATTTATTTACTTCAGCAAGTACTTTAGTAGTAATCCAGTTACAAGCACTCTTTGGATTACATCCAAGACTAACACATTCTTCAAAGTAATCAGCAATCTTTCTACTTTTTACTAAAACACCAGCATCATATTCACTAAGATTATATTCTTTAACATATTTTTCTTTTCTTTCATTTGCTAACATTGGGATTTTAGCACGTATTTCTTCTTTTAATTCTTCAGTAATTCTATATCTAGGAATATTAGGTTCAGTAAAGTATTTATAATCTATTGCATCTGCTTTACTTCTCATATGAATAGTAGTTTCAGTTTCATCATCCCATCTTCTAGTTTCTTGAATAACTTCATCATATCTACCTTCATCTTTTAATTTACTTTGTCTTTTAATTTCATATTCAATAGTCTTTCTAATTCCATCAAAACTATTAACATTTTTAACTTCTACTTTAGTACCAAATTCAGTAGCATCTTCATCCATAATTGAAACATTAACATCTGCTCTTATTTGACCTTTTTTAGTATCACAATCAGAAATATCTGTATACTGATAAATACTTCTCATTGTTTCTAAGAAAGAAAGTGCTTCATCAGCAGAATGTAAGCATGGTTCTGTAACAAGTTCAAGTAATGGAACACCTGCTCTATTATAATCAATATTAGATGTATTATAGTAATGATCTAATGATGCAGCATCTTCTTCAAGATGTATATCATGTATTAATACTTCTTTTTCAGTACCATTTACATCAATAACTATTTTTCCTTTAGTACCAACTGGATTAAAGAATTGAGTTAATTGATATCCTTTAGGTAAATCTGGATAGAAATAATTCTTTCTATCAAATTCCATATAATCAGGAATCTTACAATTTAATATCATAGCTGCTTCTATAGCTTTTTTAACACATTCTTTATTAACCATTGGAAGTGTTCCTGGAAAACCTAAATCTAGAGGTCTAACATTTTCATTTGAATACTTTGAATATCCATTAATAGCATCTGAAAATACTTTTGTATGTGATTTCATTTCACAGTGAAATTCTAGCCCAATAACTGCTTTATATGCCATTATTTAACCTCCTTTGCAATTTGGTTTTTATAATCCATTGATGATTCAAGAGCATATGCAATATTTAAAACATTAGCATCATCTTTAATCTTACCGGTTATATTTACTCCAACTGGTAAATCATCAACAAATCCATATGGAATTGTAATACTTGGATAACCACCATAGTTACCAATTTGTAATAATTCATCTAATACACTTGTATCATCACTTAACATATTTTTATCATTATCTAAGAACTTAGCAGGACCAATTCCTACAGGTGCTATCATAGCATCATATTCTTCAAATAAAGAGTTCATTTTATCAACTATCATTCTTCTAACTCTTTTAGCATTTAAGAAATATTTTTCTTGATTTTCACTTTGTAAAACATATGAACCAATTACAAATCTTCTTTTAATAAGAGGACTAAATCCTTTAGTTCTGTGATCTTTAATCATTGCATTAGGATTATCTCCTTCACCCCTAGGTCCAAATGAAATACCTGTTAAATTAGCCATATTACTTGTTGCTTCTGCGCATGAAATAACTACATATATTGAAGGAAGAGCATTTAATAATGTTTGATCAATACTAATTCCCTCTATCTTTAAACCTAGTTTTTCATATTCAGCAATTCTATTTTTAAAGTTTTCTAAATGTTCTTTAAGTTCTTTAGAAGGTTTTTTATAATTTTCTATATCGCATACTTCTTTAATATAGAATAATTTTTTACCTTTAACTTTTCCATTTAATGATTTTTCTAAATGTATATCACTAGAATCCCAAGAAGTCATATCTTTATTATCTTTGCCTTTCATAGCATCTACTACTATTGCAGCATCTTCTACACTTCTTGTTAGTACTCCTACTGTATCTAATGAACTAGCAAATTGATACATACCAAATCTTGAAACCATACCATATGTTGGTTTATATCCAACTATTCCACAATATGCAGCTGGTTTTCTAACAGAATCTCCTGTATCACTACCAAGTGCAAATGGATATACTCCACAAGCTACACTAGCAGCACTACCTGCACTAGATCCAGCAGCCATTCTTGAATAATCCCAAGGATTGTGAACAATTCCTGTATGTCCTGTTGTTCCAGTACCACCCATACCAAGTTCATCAAGAACAGTTTTAGCAACTGGTACTGCTCCATGATTATTTAAATTTTCAACACATGTTGCTGTATAAATTGGAACATAATCTTTTAATGTATTTGAACTACCTGTTGATAATATTCCTTTAGTAGCAAATATATCTTTAATACCATAAGGTATTCCTGATAATACATCTTTAGTTACTTTAGTCCCTTTAGCATCATCAATGATTGTTACAAAAGAATTTGTTTTTTCTTGAATACTATGGCAAGCATCAATAGATTTTTTAACTAATTCATCACTTGTTAATTCTTTGTTAACTAATTTTTCATGTAATGATTTAATACCATCTTCTATCATTATCCCACCACCTTTGGAACTTCTACTTCTCTACCTTCAACTACATCACAGTTACTAAGTAAATCATCAATATCAATTTGTTCTCCAACTTCATCATCACTTCTTAAATCATCAACATACATTTCAAAAGGATAACTAAGTGGTTCAACATCTTTAATATTAGGTATCTTATTAATTAAATCCATATTTTTTTCAATAGTATCAAATTCTTCTTGTATCATAGTTCTTTCTTCATCAGTAAGACCTATAAGTAAATCATTTGCATATTTGTCTATTTTTTCTTTTGTAAAATTACTCATTCTTCCTCCTTAAATTTAATTCCTAATTCATCTAATTGACTCTTATCAAGAGTACTAGGACTTCCCATCATATAATCCATTCCACTAGCACTAGCAGGAAAAGCTTGAACTTCTCTTAAGTTTACTTCATCTTTAAGAATCATAATTATTCTATCGATTCCAAGTGCCATACCACCATGTGGTGGGCATCCATATCTAAATGCATTAAACATACTTTGGAATCTTGATTCAATTTCTTCTTTTTTATAACCAACTGCTTCAAATCCTCTTGTTAAAGAATCTAAATCAGTATTTCTAATAGCTCCACTAGCCATCTCATTTCCATTACATACAAAATCATATTGATAAGCTAATATACTATCCATATTATCTTTTGTATATTCTGTGTCTTCTTGTGGTTTACTAAATGGATTATGACAAAATTCATACTTCTTTAGTTTATCATCAAATTCAAATAATGGGAAATCTTTTATAATACATAATTCAATTTTATTTTGATCAATTAAATCTAATTTTCTACCTAATTCATTTCTAATTAAACCAGCAAATTTTTGAGAAACTTTTTTACTTTTATTAGCAATAAAGAATACTACAGAATTATTTTTCATATTTAATTTATCAATAATATCTTTTCTTTCTTTATCACTTAAAAATTTATCAATAGGTCCTTTAAATGAACCATCTTCCATTAATGTTAAATATCCTATTCCTGGCATACCAATACTAGTTGCATAATCAACTACTTCATTAAACCAAGAGTTAGATTTATCTCCTATACCATCTACATTAATTGCTTTGATAGTTGATGCTTTAAACGGTCCAAAAGTTGTATCTTTTAAAACATCACTTACATCATCTATTAATAATGGGTTTCTTAAATCTGGTTTATCACTACCATATTTTTCCATAGCCTCTTCATATGTAAATCTTTTAAACGGTCTACTAGATACTTCTTTATCACTAAATTTAGAAAATACATCATGGAATATTTCTTCTACAACTTCTAAAACTTGTTCTTCATTTACAAAACTCATTTCTAAATCTAGTTGATAAAATTCTAAAGTTCTATCCGCTCTTGAATCTTCATCTCTAAAACAAGGTGCTACTTGAAAATATGATTTAATTCCACCTACCATTAATAATTCTTTATAAATTTGTGGTGCTTGTGGAAGAGCATAAAATTTACCCTTAAATTTTCTTGAAGGAACAACAAAGTCTCTAGCACCTTCTGGTGATGATGCTGTTAAGATTGGTGTCTGAACTTCAGTAAAACCTTTATCATGCATCTTATTTCTTAAAAAATGTAACACATCACTTCTAAGAATAATATTATCTTTAACTTTATCATTTCTCATATCAAGATATCTATATTTTAATCTAATATCTTCTTGTACTTGTTTACTTGAAACTATTTCAAATGGTAATTCATGTAAAGAAGAAGATAAAACATCTAATTTATCTACAAGTAATTCAACTTTACCACTTTTTAATTTTTCATTATAAGTATCTTTACTTCTCTCTCTTAATTTTCCACTTAATCTTACAACAGATTCACGAGCCAATCCTTTAAACATTTCATCATCATTTGAAACTGTTTGTAATACTCCTGTTGTATCTCTTAAATCTAAAAATAATACTCCACCATGGTCCCTAATATTTTGAACCCATCCACTGACTATTATTTCTTCTCCTAACATATCATTTGATATGTCCTCAATCATAATTGTGTGAAACTCATTTTTCACAATGGTCACACCCCCTTCTATTAATAATCACAGTTATTTGGTGTTCTTGGATATGGTATTACATCTCTTATGTTTTCAATTCCAGTTAAATACATAATTAATCTTTCAAATCCAAGTCCAAATCCAGAATGGTAACATCCTCCAAAACGTCTTAAATTTGTATACCATTCTAATTTGTCTTTATCAACACCCATTTCATCCATTCTCTTAATTAATTTATTATAATCATCTTCTCTTTGACTACCACCCATTAATTCTCCTGCTCCTGGAACCTCTAGATCAACAGCAGCAACAGTTTTTCCGTCATCATTAAGTTTCATATAATATGCTTTAATATCTTTTGGCCAATCTGTAATAAATACTGGTCCATTATAATATTCAGTAATATATTTTTCATGTTCTTTTGCTATATCTTCACCATATTCTGGTTCAAATTCCCATTTAACTTTAGCTTTCTTTAATAACTCAATTGCTTCATGATGAGTAATTCTAACAAAATCACTATTTAATACTTTATTTAATTTTTCTTTAATACCTTTTTCAACAAAGCTATCAAAGAAATCCATTTCAAGTGGACATCTATCCATAACATATTTAATAACAAATTTAAGCATTTCTTCTTCAATATTCATTATTCCATTTAAATCACAAAATGCAACTTCTGGTTCAATCATCCAGAATTCATTAGCATGAGTTTTAGTATTAGAATTTTCAGTTCTCATAGTTGGACCAAATGTATAAATTTTCTTATATGCCATAGCAAATGTTTCACCATGTAATTGCCCACTTCCAGTAATAAATGCTTTCTTTCCAAATAAATCTTCTTTAAAATTAACTTTTCCTTTATCATCTTTAGGTAAATTATCAAAATCAAATGTTGTTATTTTAAACATTTGATCAGAACCTTCACAATCAGCCCCTGTTATAATTGGGCTATGAAAATAAACATAATTATGACTTTGGAAATATTCATGTATAGCTTGTGCTGCTACGCTTCTTACTCTAAATACTGCATTAAATAGATTAGTTCTTGGTCTTAAATATGCAACTTCTCTTAAAAATTCTCTAGTATGTCTTTTTGGTTGAATTGGATAATCTTCTGGAGAATCTCCTAATACTTCAATACTTTCGACTTTAAGTTCATGAGTTTGTCCACTACCTTCAGATTTAACTAACTTACCATTAACTCTAATCGCAGAACCAACTCTAATTTTACTAATACTATCAAAATCCTTAAGATCCTTTTCATAAACTAATTGTAAATTTTTAAAATAAGTTCCATCATTAAAATCAATGAAACCAAAATTAGATTGATTTCTATTATTTCTAACCCATCCTTCTAAAGTAATATTCTTATTTTCAAACTTTTTAATATCGTCAAATAAATCTTTAACATCCATATTATTCATCTCCCTTTACTAATTTAATTTCTATTCCAACTACTCCATATTCTTTTTCTTCTTCTTTTGTGTAGTAATCATACATTCTTTCATAACTGATTTTATCATTATCATCATGTCCAAAATAACTATTATCAAAATTATCAAATAACTCTTTAAATGTATTAAATAAATGTAATTTAATAACTTTAACCTTTATTATTTCTCCACTTTCAAGATTAGTGAATACAATATAATCATTCTCCTTAATCTTTCTTCTTTTTTCATCATATAATCTTATTTCAATAATCTTTTTGCCAGATTTAATTCTTTCAAAAGGATCATTTTTTAATTTCATTTGATGTATCATATTATCCTCCAAAATAAAAGGATGGCACTCAAGGAGTCATAAAGACGGTACCATCCCTTTTTTTACTTAATTTGAATAACGGTATTACCCGAGAATAATTACTTAATTTCACTATTCCATTCCGTGGTGTTATTCGCATATATAGTTTATTAGTTTTCACCAAACACTAACTCTCTTCAAAACATTTATATGTTACTTCTCCACATCAACAATTTACTAATTAATTATACTTATTACAGTAGTTATTGTCAAATAATTACTTTTCTAATTCTAATGTTTTCTTTGGGCTTAAAGCCATAATCATTCCATCAATAGTTGCTTCATAATCTTTATACATATAATAGTCTAAAACTGATTTAACTACAGCTTCTATTTCACCCATATCATTTGTACAAAATAATAGTCCATTTTCATAAGCTCTATAATCAGAATCACAATTAACTTCTTCAAATCTTTCATATTCTTCTCTAGAACTAATTTCAATAGTTGGAGCCCATCCTTTATATATCATCATATATTCATTTTTAGGGACTCCATTTTGAGCAAAATTGAAAACTGTTTTGCTTAAATTAATTGGTAACATTACATCGAACTGAATATAATTTTGTTTAGCATTTCTTAAATAATCAATACCATTAGTCATAAAACCCTCCTATTTAAAATTATAATTACCTAAATCATCAAAAGGTATACTTGTTTGAAAAAACTCCTTTAAGTTTTTAACAGCAACTTCATTCTTTTCTACTTCATCATCACCAATAATAATTGCAAATTTATTATTTAGTCTTTCAGCATATCTAAGTTTTTGTTTAAAACCTTTATCTAAAAAACAAATATTAACCTTTAAATCAAGACTTTTTAATTTATTAAATACTCTATATATGTATTCATAATTATCAGTCATTGGAACTATTATAACATCACTAGTACATTTTTCACTAGGATTAATTATTTTAGCTTCCATTAATTGGTAAAACAATCTAGTTAATCCTATTGATATACCAACTCCAGGTAATTTTCTATCTGTATAAAATTCTGCTAGATTATCATATCTACCACCAGAACATACACTTCCTAAAGATGGATAGTCTTTTAAAGTTGTTTCATAAACTGTACCAGTATAATAATCAAGACCTCTTGCTATTGTAAAATCTACCATAAAGTTATCTCTATTTAGATTTCTAAGTTCTAAATCCTCTATTACACTTTCAAGTTCACTAACTCCAATATTAAATGTTTCATTATTACATAAATCTTTAATATCTTTTATATCTTTAGAATTAATTAATTTTAATGTTTTTTCAATTTGATCATCACTTAATTTCAATTCTTTCAATTCTTTTTTAACTTCATCAATACCAATTTTATCTATTTTATCAATAGTTCTTAATATATCAGATATCTTATCTTTTAAATTTAAACTTTCAAAAAAACCACTTAATATTTTTCTATTATTAATTCTAATAACAAAATCACCAAAGTTTAATTTCTTAAATATATCATATATTATAGATGGCATTTCACTATCATATTTAAGTGATAATACTTCATCACCTATTACATCTATATCACATTGATAAAACTCTCTATATCTTCCTTTTTGATTTCTTTCACCACGAAATACTTTTCCAACTTGATATCTTTTAAATGGAAAAACTAATTCATTACATCTACTAGCAACATATTTAGCAAGTGGTACTGTTAAATCAAATCTAAGTGATAAATCATTATCACCCTTTTCAAATCTATATATTTGTTTTTCAGTTTCACCACCAGCTTTAGCAAGTAATACACTAGATAGTTCAATAATTGGAGTATCAAGCCCATAATAACCATATTCTTTATATGTATCTATTATTATATTTTTAATTCTATCAAACTCAAGTTGTTCTTGTGGAAATAATTCCATAAAACCTGGCAATGTTTTAGGTTCAACTTTCATTTCAATCATCCTTTCAATCTATTTCAATTTTATCATTTTTTATATTCTTTTAAAATAAAAATATTATATGTTTGTACATATAATATTCTATCTTTAATAAGCTAAAAAGTTAAATATTAGTTATGTACAAACAAAAGAGGTTCATTATTATTATGAACATGATTATTATTATTTAAATTATTATTTCTTAGTGTTCTCATAATATCCCCTCCTAAGTGCCTATAATCATACTATATTTTAACTTATTTGTCAAATAATCACTTAAAAAGAGTCTAATTAGACTCTTCATTATCTTTTAAATGTAATGGAGTTCCATTCTCATCACATCTAACTACATCACAATCTTTACTATAATCATATCCATAATCACAAAACCTAGAATTTAAATATTCATCCGCATTATGTATACCAAAATAACTCCATAATTCTTCATAATCACTTTTTAATGTTATATTACATGTTCCAGGTTTATGCTCAGCGCGAGCTTTTTTATCATCACTTTTAAGTTTTGTACAATTATAAAATATTGTTTTGTATATTATACAGTTATCTCTTTCTTTTTTTGCATAATAAAATCTTGGGTGAGATAAATTACTTTCATCTAAATATTGATATTCAATAAATTTATATATACCAACTGTTATACAAAAAATAACTAGAACATATATTATTTTAGGAATAATATTCCAACTTTTTACAAGTTTAATAGAGCTTGCTACCATAAGTGCAAAACCTATAAGTAAAATAGCAGTTACCCACCAAGCATTTATTCCAAAGAATGCAAATACTATAAAAAAACAAAAGAATGCAAGTATTTTTAATATAAGATATCCTGCTACATCATTTTGTAATTTAATTTTTGAATCAACAGCACATATATAATCTTCTTCTAATTTCTCTGCTTTTTTTTCATCTTCTATTTTTTCAGCACTTAATAATTCATTAATAGTAATATCAAATATTTCACATATTGGTCTTAATAGTGAAACATCTGGCATATTAAGTCCATTTTCCCATTTAGATACAGCTCTATTTGAGACACCTAATTTTTCAGCTAAATCAGCTTGAGTCATTTTCTTTTCAGTTCTTAACTTTTTAATAAATTTACCTATTTTCATTTGATTCATTTTCTATCACCTGGTTTCATTTTATTAAAAATATTTATTTTTTTAAATGAACTTGTAGTTGATTTTTAATATTTAATAATAATTTTGATAATAAATAGCAAATTAATATTATTAAAGTTAACCAAGCTATATTACTTATAATACCTTGCTTATAAACTCTTAAAAATGGATATGGTCCATCTATTTTACCAGCTAGATTTAATAGTATTAATATAAATGCATATAACAAAGTAAATGCTATTGGATACTCAACATCCTTTTTATCAAATTTTCCTAAATCATCATAAAATAAAAATGTAATAATAGCGAGCAATGGACATAATAGATGATGAAAAATCATTATTCCATCAAATAATAGTAATTTAAAATTAAAATTAAACATTGGAATTAATATAAATAAAACAACCATAAATGTTATTGTTAAACATGTTGTTGATAAATATTTTAATATTCTAGGAAACTTTGTTATTTTTTCATTTCTTAATACATATAACAAATATATTATTGAACTAATAAGAGCTAATAAATTTGAATCTATAGTATAATATTCAATTAATACTCTACCATTTTTAGATGATTCAAAAAGTGCTAAAAGTTCTAATACAATAATTAATATATTTATAAAAATTGATACTTTTCTTTTAGTCATAATTATCCTTCATTAATATCTATTATTGATAATACTTTATCATTATTTAATTCTTTAATATTAATAACACATCCTACTCCTACTACTTTTCCACCTAATTCTTCAATAGCAGTTTTAATAGCATTAACTGTATTACCAGTAGCATATATATCATCAACAATATAAAATTTCTTTCCTTTATATTCTTCATTAACAAGAGTTGGTAACTCTAAAGTATCTTTGCCATATTCCTTTACATAATCAAATGTTTTAGCAACAGTACTTGGTGGTAATTTACCTTTTTTTCTAACTGGAATACATCCACAATTTAGATTATCAGCTATTGCCATTCCAAATAGAAAACCTCTTGCTTCAGGAGCAACCATATAATCAATTTTTTTCTTAGATAGTTTTGTTACAAAAAACTCAACTATTTCTTTTAAAGTTTCCTTTTGAATTATTAATGGATTGATATCTACAAATTCAATACCTTTAGTTGGAAAATCTTTTTCAGTTCTGATATTTAATTCATTTTTTAAATGATTTTTAATTATCTTCATATAACTCTCCTATTCTACATTTTAATTGTATATTAAATGTAAAAATTTTACAATTGATTTTTATAAAAAAGTGTGTCATAATTTAAGTGGAAAATAAAAGTCATATATGCTTAAAAATATGGTTTAAGCGTTTCTACCAATTCACCATAAATGGATGGACTATGACACTATATTTTTACTTGCTTCTAGAACATAGTCTTACATGATTGAGTGTAAGCTTTTTTTATTTTCTAGAAAGGTGTGTTTTTGTGAAAAACAAAGAAAAAAGCTGCAAATTAGATTCTTTCTTTGAAATCAAATCAAGAGGATCAAATAGAAGAACAGAAATATTTGCAGGAATTACGACATTCTTAGCAATGGCGTATATCTTGACGGTTAATCCAAATAATATTCTATGGGGAGGTACAGCAGATCCTAGATTCTCTAGTGTATTTATTGCTACTGCCATAGGAGCATTTATTGGAACTCTACTTATGGCATTACTTGCCAAAATGCCTTTAGCTCAAGCACCAGGTATGGGGCTAAATGCAATGATTGGAACTATTGTTGGTGGTGCAATGGGATTTAGTTACTCTTATGGAAATGCTATGATGTTAGTTTTCATAAGTGGAATTATATTCTTATTTCTATCTTTCATACCAGGAGGTAGAAATAAAAAAACAGGTGAAATTGTTTCACTAAGAGAAAAGATATTTGATGGAATGCCAAAAGCAGTAAGAACAAGCATATCAGTTGGTATTGGTTTATTTATTGCTTTCATTGGTCTTCAAAATGCACATATCATAACAGATAATCAATTTACTCTTCTTCAATTAGTTGATTTTAATAATCCTGAATTATGGGCTCTTGGTGGACCTGCTTGTAGTGCTACAGTTGCATTATTTGGTTTATTAGTTATTGGTGTTCTTTCACACTATGATGTTAAAGGATCAGTAATAATTGGTATACTTGCTGCTACTATACTAGCTATTCCACTAGGTGTTGCAAACCTAGAAATATTAAAAGGAACTATTCCTGGTATTAGTTGGAAGTTCTGGGAAAATATTTCAAATTTCTTTACTGGTAAAGATACTGTATTTTTATCATTATTCAAAGGTGGATTTAAAATTCCAGAAGGTTCATTCTTAACATCAGTAATGTTAATTATTACATTCTCTATGATTGATATGTTTGATACTATGGGTACAGTTGTTGGTTGTTGTGCTAATGCAAAATTATTAGATGAAGATGGTAAACCAATTAATTATGGAAAAATGATGTATGCTGATAGTATTGCTACTATAACTGGTTCTCTTGCAGGAACTAGTACAGTTACAACTTTTGTAGAAAGTGGTACTGGTGTTAGTGCTGGTGGTAGAACTGGTTTAACTGCTTTAACAACTGCTATACTATTCTTATTAGCAATATTCTTACTTCCAATATTTGCATTTATTCCAACTGCTGCTGCAGCTAGTGCATTAATTTATGTTGGTGTACTTATGATGTCAAATGTATTCAATGTAGATTTCTCAAATGTTAAAAATTCAATTCCTGCATTTATTACTATAATTGCTATGCCTCTAACATATTCAATTACAGAAGGTATAGGTCTTGGAATTATTTCATTTGTATTCTTAGATTTAGTAATATATTTTGCAGATTTAATTAATTACAAATTAGGTCATTCAAAACAAAAACCTAAAACAGAAATTACATTAGTAACAATTATTGTATTTATATTATTCTTAATTTACTTCTTAGTTCCAACAGTTCTTTAAGAAATAATTAAATCATTAAAAAAGAGAAAAGATATCTTTTCTCTTTTTAATTGTGTTTTTATTCTGGAACTACATAATATAGTTTTTTATATGTATCACTATCAATAGTAACTGTTTCAGTATCAACTAAAGTTGCATTCTCTTCATGATTAATTTGAGAATCACTTAAGTTTGTTCCTGCTGTTATACCTTCTAAAATTCCATCATAGAAATTAAATGCAGATGGTGAATAAACACCATATTTCTTTCCTCTTAAGATTGGTGTATTTATATTATGTTTATTATCTTTAGAGCCAATTGTAACTTTACCACCTGATACATTTTGAACAGCTCCTACACCATCATTAGTAGAGTTAGAAATAATTGTTCCACCATTAATTGTAATTGTTGCATTTGCTTTTTGATTTTCAACTGCACCTTTTTCACTATCAGGATTTAGTTGTTCAATTAATCCACCATTTACTGTTAATTTAGCTGAACCTTCAATATTTTGTATAACAGATCTTTCTACTGCAGTAGATGTTATTATTCCATCATTTATAATAACAGTTCCTTTAGTATTATAGATTGCACCTCTATCATTAGTATCACGAATAATACCGCCATCAACAATAAATGTTCCCGAGTTTTCAATTGGTCCCTTAGTTGCATAACCACATTCAAATGTACCACTCTTAATTCTAGTTGTTCCTAAATTATATATAACATTATTATTGTAACAACTTAACGTATAGTTGCCACCAATAAGTACAATATTCTTAGTATTATTTACTTGTGGTCTACCTTTATTATCACTTGATGTTACATCATAATCTCTAAGAATTACAATTTCTGTTTCAACATTGTCTGGAGCAGCATTAAATGCAGCTTGTAGAGTTGAAAAATATTCATTACCTATTCTAGCTACATTATTATCTTCAGTCCATATTGCTTCAACAGTAATATTTCCACTAACTATTGTATTTTTGTCAAATGGGCTATCAATATCTCCATCAATAAACCATCCTACAAATGTATAACCTGATTTAGTTGGATCATCTGGCATGTCATCACCAACAGTTCTATTTGGTATAACATTTCTTACTTCGTAAGTTTCGCCATCGCTTACAAATCTTACTGCATAAGTATCAATTTCTCCTACTAAAACATCAATAGTTACTTGTATACCAGATACTTTACCAGTTATTGTAATTGTAGCTATTCCATCAGATACACCTGTTACTACATTTGTTTCTTCATTTACAGTAGCAATATTTGTATCACTAGATGTAATTGTATATTCTTCTAAATCAGTAATTGGTGTTATTTCTATTTGATGAGTTTCTCCAACATTCATTACAACATCAGCTGTTGATATATTTGCTTTTAATATATCAGCATACCATCTAGCAATTAGTGATTCATTTTTATTAATAACTGTTGTTTCTTCTACTAAAGTAGGATTTGCATCATCAGTATACCAACCACCAAATGTATAATCAGCTTTAGCTACTGTAGGTAGTGTGCCTATTTGACTTCCATGTCTAACATCTTTTGATGAGAATGAAGGTGTTGCACCATTTCCATTAAATGTAACTGTATGTTTTTCAGCATATTGAGCATGGAATGTTTTTGGAGCCATGATTGTCATATTTTCATCAACTTGAGTTCCACCATTTGCTTCAGTAAACCAACCATCGAAATAATAATTTTCTTTTTCTACTGTTGGTAATTCTCCAACTGGTTTTCCATGTTTAACTACTTTAGATTCAAATGAAGCAGATCCACCATGAGCATCAAATGTTACTGTATATTTAAGATCTGGTGCCATTTTAATATAAATATTTGATAATGTACCATTAAAGTATCTATCTGCACTAGCATAAGAATCTTCACCAGTAGCTTCCATATCTGATTCAGGAGAAAATGCACCAAACCATGTTGTTAAATTAAATCTCTTTTTATAATCATTAATATCTTTTAATAATTGCCATGTTTCTCCATTAAGTGAATAATATATTACTCCATCTTGTCTAGAAATTCTTATTTCCATTCCAGGTTCATATGTGAAATTAGCTTTAAACTCTTTAGAACTTCCAAATTTAGATGTTAAATCTAAAGTATTAGATGCATTCTTTCTAAAGACAAATCCTGGATAATTTTCTGTACTATTTTCTAATTTTGAATTTACTAATGTTGCTTGTGAATGAACACCATTAATATTCATATTATCTATAGTAAATCCTAATTCAAAATCTTTTTCATAATTATCTGAACTAAATAATGCAATATGTGAATCTATAAATTTAGAATCAGTATAATCAATATCTACTCCACTTGGATTTACTGTACTAATACATCCATCTTGAGAACTACTTGTAATTAATCCTACATTTTCAAGATTTGAACTTCCATTAAATGTACATGATCCTGGAATAAAGAATACTGTTTCTAATTCTTTAATTTTATCTATCCATTTAGCATAGTATGTTACATCAGCTGTTACTGGTGTACTTGAATTTATTTGTTCTGTATATTCTGTAGAAGTATACCAACCAAGGAATGAATGACCTTCTTTAGTAGGTACAGGCAATGTTCCAATTGCTTCATTTTCTATTCTAGTTATACTATCAACTTCAGAACCACCTTGAGAATCAAATGTTACTGTATATTCAATAGCTGTGTACTTAGGTCCGATTGTTGTATCACTTTCTAAGTCAAATGTTAATGGATTTGTTGTTTCTCCATTTGACCATCCATCAAATGTATAACTAGCTCTATTTTTAGCTGTTAATGTAATACTTGTT
>OCVV011279953.1_pt1 | contig 27035 bp, 29 predicted proteins | sample 1539721 | NCBI WGS metagenome assembly OCVV01 (sample SAMN02144230, study PRJEB22623) | gut metagenome | biome: sheep rumen | host: Ovis aries | place: New Zealand | reverse complement strand
GGTGTGTCGGTGATGGTTCCGCCCAATATCCGCTCGATTTCCTGTCAGAGAAGGAAAAACGCCTCGTAGGCGTTCCGTCGAAGGAGATCATGGCGGGATTCGGACACGCCTCCCTCGCAGGGGCGATAGGCTCCATAAGAGACTCCCTGACCCTCATCACATATGATATCATGGACGGAGGAAAGGCTGCGGAGCACCAACTCATGACCGAACTTGGCGCGAAGGCGGTGTTCAGAACTATTGACGGAATGACCCTTATGGAGAGCTTCCGGACAAAGGAACGCATCGTGGGTCCCGGTTCCCGCAAGGAGCAGTACCGTGTAGATCATTCCGTTTTTGAAGGGCTGGACAAGCTGCGCAAGGATGGAGGACTTAAGAGGAACGAGGAGAGCGCCTCATCACTTCAGATGCTTATACAATTCCCGTTCGACTACGTCCTCAAGTACATTCTTGACATGCACACCTACGGCGAGGCTGAACTGCAGGATGTGACGAGGGTGAAGGGCACTGTAGCCCACAACTACATCCAATACCTTGTGCTCAAGTCCAACTACGATACTGGAAGGATGCTGACAATTCACAAGACCATGTTCGATGACTTGCTGAAGGTGAGCACTGAAGCCACGGGAGCCGTCCTCCTTCTCGAGGAGAACGGACTGGAATACATACGCTTCAGGGATGCCTTGAAGAAAAGCGTGACACACCTTCTCGACTGCATCAGGCGCAACGGCCTCACGGTCGTGGGAACGGAGGTTGAGATAAGGACCAACCTTCCGGTCATAGGGCCGTTCGTCGCCTATGTGGACCTGCTGCTGAAGGACAGGGCGGGGAACCATGTCATCTTTGACCTCAAGTGGAACGAAGGTAGTTTCTATTCAAAGAAGATGGAGACGGGGAACATCCTCCAGTTGGCACTGTACAGCGAAGCGGTCCGCAAGCATTTCGGTGGAAGCGTTTCCGTCTTAGGATACTGGATTCTTCCCAAGCACCAGTTGCTGACCATCGAAGGGATGCTTGCTGATGACAACGAAGATATCGTATGCTTTCCGTCAAGTGGCCGCGAGATATTCAAGGAAGTGTGCAATTCATACACTTTCAGGATGAACCAGCTGAAGAATGGTATTATTGAGGAAGGGGAGACCATGAATCTTGAAGACCTTGACTACTACAACAAGCAGGAAGCAATGGGACTGTACCCTCTCGAAACGGAATACCAGAAACCTAGCATCAAGGGACATCCCATAGGAAACGACAACATCACATTAAAGGGAGGACTCATCTGATGAAAAACATCGAATTCATAAATGCCGGAGCTGGATCCGGCAAGACATACACCCTGACGGCGAAGCTCGCATCCCTGATAGAAAAGGGGGAAACCTCTCCGTCCCGGGTTATCCTATCCACATTCACGAACAGGGCTGCCGACGAGTTCCGCGTGAAGGCTCGCGCCATGCTCGTGTCTAAAGGCCTCCACGAAAAGGCGGCGGAAATGGACTCGGCCGTCATTGGAACCGTGCATTCCGTTGCTCTTGGCTATATCCAAAAATACTGGTATCTGCTGGGGCTCGGAGCTGACGTCCAGGCTATGCCCGAAGAGGACGCGGCAAGGTACATCAACACCACGCTGTACAAGGTCGCGACGCAGGAGGAGATAGCTGTTTTTAACCGCTACGCGGAATCCGTGCCGCTCAAGATAACGAAGTCATCCAAGTTCGACTATGACTATTGGAAAGAAGACATGAAGAAGATGGTCGAAGATGCGGAGACATTCGGGTTGAAGGGTTTTGACAACAGTCTGGCCGAGAGTTTGAAACTACATGACGATCTTTTCCATGACGAACCCGAGGGAGAGCTGAAATCCCTTCGTCTCGATGTAATCAGGCAGATGTTCCGCATTGCGGGGAGGTGGAAGGATGAATTCAACAGGTACAAGAAGGAGCGCAACCTGATAAGTTACAATGACATGGAGAGGTTGTTCCTCGAGTTGCTGGACAACCCTCAGGTGCGTGAGGACATCTCCCTCGGGGTCGACTATGTCTTCGTGGACGAGTTCCAGGACTCAAATCCCACGCAGGTGAAGATATTCGACAAGTTGTCCGACATCGTCGCGAAGGGCAGCTTCTGGGTCGGAGACCCGAAACAGGCCATATACGATTTCCGAGGCTGCGACACACAGCTGACGACAACTGTTGCCGGAATCATCGAATCGGGCGCCAAGGCCGGCGAGCACGGATTCAAATACTCTGTTCTTAGGAAATCGTTCCGGTCCGATCCGGCGTTGGTGGAATTGGCGAACAAAGTATTTGTTCCTGTGTTCTCATCCGTGCTCACCAAAGACAAGGTGGCTCTCGATCCCAACAATACCCCCGTCATCCCCTCGGACGTGCCGAGAATTTATCAGTGGAACATGATTCCAGGAGTTACGGCGACGGGACGCCCATCATACAGTGCAGACAATGCAAAGGAAACTGTCGCCGCGAACATCTACGCCATACTTCACGGTGACACGCGCATCAAGGAGGTGGTGGACAAGGATAGCGGAAAGCTCCGTCCGGTCCGCCCTTCGGACATCGCGGTCCTTTGTAAGAGAAACACTGAAGTCCAGGAGATCGCCTCTACGCTTAGGGATATGGGCGTCCCTGTGATGACCGAAGTAGAAACTGGAGCGGGAAGCATCGAACTGGCATTTGTCTGTGCCGTGCTGAACTATCTAATGGGCAGTACAAACCTTCTTGAAGCCGAGCTGGCTTCAATGATTGACGGGCTTCGTGTCGAGGATCTCCTTGAACATCCGAACGACGTTGGGAAGAGAGAGCTTTTCACCCGCCTCGATACAATCAAGGAAAGCATGGTCGGCATGCCGGTTTCGCATGTGGTATCCAGCGTCATAGACATGCTCGACATGGAACGCAGGGCGTACATGTGGGGGGAGGGAGTGATGAGGATGACGACCCTGGAGAGCGTCAAGGCTATGGCTGCATCATATGAGTCGCAATGTATCGGCAGGGGAGATGCGGCAACCCTCGCTGGTTTCGTCAATATGCTCTCCACGGTGGGTGTAACATCGGAGCGTGAGGCCCAGATGGAAGGCGTGAACGTGCTTACATACCATGCATCCAAGGGACTGGAGTGGAATGTGGTGATACTTTATTCGCTGTCGGACGACGAAATAGGGGACACCAAGAAGTTCTTCTTCCGCAATTATTTCGGAGTTAATCATCGCCGTCTTACGAATCCCTCTCCGGATAATCCATATTCGGAATTCATTTTAAGGTATGTACCCAGGATAGGAGCGGGGAACGCCAAGCTTCCCGATTATGTCAACGTTCGCCTCGGATCTCGTACCGACAGGTATTCGATAGAGGAGGAAATCCGTTCGGAGATATCTCGGCTCTTGTACGTGGGTGTCACGAGAGCGAGGGACTATCTTGTTTCCTTCGCGGTGAAACCGGACAACATGTGCTGGCTCAAGAATGTTGGCATAGTACCCGTTGGATGCGAGGACTTGAATGGAGGCATGGGAAGCGCGTGGGGTACGGGGATGCCGAAGGCTTTCGTCGAGAGGGTGGGGCAGTGCCTGCCTGTCACCGATCCCGACGGGATAGCTAAGGACTATCTCAGCCTTTCCCTGCCTGGAACAGTCACGGAAAGAAGCGAGAAGTACCTCTCTCCTAGCTCAATGAAATATGAAGGGGATGACGTGCGTTTTGAGCCAGTGCGTTTCCATGACGGGCAGCCGGGAAGGATTACCGTGATGCCGTTGAAGGATGTCGGCGCCAACATTCTCGGTACATGCATCCACAACATCTTTGCGGCGTACCGCGAAGGAGATGCAGAATGGAACCGTGCGTTGGCGGAAAGGACCGTGTCGGCCTACGGGCTGTCATCAATATTGACCGAACCGGAGACCATATTGAAGGCCGCGGACTCTCTTTTCGCTTACCTGAAGGAGATGTACGGCTCGACGGATTCCGCCCTGAGAGAACTGCCGTTCTCTTTCCGTCGTCCTGCTACTGGCCAGGTGGTAACCGGGGAGATGGACCTGCTTCTTCCAACTGTCGAAGGAGATGTGCTTGTGGATTACAAAAACTACCCTGGATATGACGATATCCTGGATCCCAATTCTGAGTTCTATGTTGGCAAGTATGCCGGACAGATGAAGGGTTATAAGGAAGCGCTAGAAAGTGCCGGCCGGAAGGTGCGGGAGATACTTGTGTACTATTCCGTACAAGGGAGACTGGTTAGGATGGTGGAAGATTGACGGGGTGGTTGCTGACCATAACGAGGAAGCCGACTAACACAATTTAGTCGGCTTCCTGTTGTTTTCGTATCATTCGCCCTTGCCGGACTCTTCTCCCATCCATCCCATCATGCAGAAGAAGAGGTAAAGGGGCAGCATGCCCAGGAGGGCGCTTATGATGATGCCCTTCCAGGTGGGGTAGTTCCATTTGGCGTTGCGGCAGAGAAATAGCCAAGCCTTGCCGCGTTCACGACACGTTCGCCTCGCACGTCTACTCCCGGGAGGGCCTGGCTGCCGCAAGGCTCCACGCCTTCTACCTGAGGGTCTCCCTGCGCCTGCTTGCGGGGATGGACGTGCCGGAGGGTCTGCCCTTCATGGAGGAGTGCCGCAGCATCGCGGAGCAGAGCCGTCTCTCGGCGCTGGAGACCGGCCGTCCGGTGACGGAGATCTTCGTGAAGAAGTGGTGTTCGCACTTTGCTTCCAGATAGGATGAAATGATTCCGGACCGTATACGTATAAGTCTTGGAACCAACACCGAACAAAAATGATAATCGAAACGGAAGAAAGGGATGTCCGCCATCCCAAGGGGAAGATCCTGCTGAAGAACGGGAACGTCCTGGACTGCCATCCGAAGCCCGTCAGGCCGGATGCCATTGAGAAGAACACTGTCGAGCTGGACAAAACCGGCACCTACTTCAGCACGAAGCCGCGCCCGAAGAAGGGCCTTTTCGGAAGACGCAAGCGGCCCGAGAGGCCGGCGTGGGAGACCCTGTTCCTGAAGGAGGCGTTCTTCCTCTACGAACACAGGGACGCGATCCTCTCCGACAGCAGGATGTTCCTCACCCCGCTGCCGTTCGGGAACAACCTCGCGTACACCGGTACTTCCGGACTCAGGAATGCCACGCTTGGGGTCTACATCGAGTGGTGGGAGGAGTGCGAAAAGGCCGTCTTCAGGAAGGACGGCGAGGTGCAGGCGCTGACGTACGCCATCGCCGGGAGCCCGCTGAGCGGGGGCAACCATTGCTCCGCCGTGGACCGGATGGGCGAGACCAAGACCGTCCAGTTCGGGAACTTCTCCCCGGTCTGGAGCTCGTTCATGCGCGTCAACCAGCGCTACGACGAGGCGAAGCGGCTGTACGAGGCATACACCCTCGAGGAAACCATATCCAAACTCCGCGAACCATGAGAAGGATCCTTTTCCTTGCGGCCCTCCTGGCCCTGGCGCTCTCGTGCGGACGCTGCGCGAAGGCCCCCGACACCCCCGAGGCGATCCTCGCGCAGATGCGCGCGGACACCGCGTGGAGGTCCCATCTGGACTCCCTGGCGCAGACGGCCATCGGCCCCAGTGCGAAATGCATCGACCCCGTGAGCCACACCTTCTCCTGCGACGGCCGGACCTGGATGTTCAACCAGGACTGGGGCGGCGTGCTGGAGATCCCGTCGGACTACCTTGTGGAAGACGACCTATGGCAGGCTGAGCTGTCGTTCCACGGCACGCGGGCGTGGTCCACGGACTCGCTCGTGCTGGTGTCGTACTACGGCGGTTTCCAGCCGTTCTGCCTCGAAGAGGCCGAGGCGGAAGTGCTTTCCGGCCTGGAGGAGGACGGATTCGCCGTACTGGAGAAGACCAATGAAAGGGGAGTGTTCATCGTCCGCGCCCGAAGCGCGGAGGGGATCAACTACTACGGACGGCACCTCTTCTGCAACGAAGACGGCCTGGAGTTCTCCGTGAGCGTACAGTATCCCGACGAGAAGGCCGCCGAGGCTGTCCCGGTCATGAGAATGGCCGACCGGTATCCGGCCGGCCCGAACGGGACCGTGTTCAGGGGCGAGGCCCTGTTGTGAATGAAAAGCGGTTGGATTTCCAACCGCTTTTTTGTCATTGTCCCTGCCCGGAGACGGTGCCGTCACGAAGCATGAATGGACGGGCGCAGTCCAGGCAGACCCCCACGTCCCCGACCCTTACCGGACCGTTCTCGTCGAGGCTGTGCCCGAACGCATGGAAATAGCCGTCCAGCAGGCGCTCTCCGTCGAGGTACTCCTGCACGTCCGGTATGATGATGGTCTCAGACATGTCAGACGCGGTATTTGAATACTATGAATGATTTGCGGATGGGCTTGAGGTTCAGCGCCTCCATCGTGTCGTGCAGCTCCCCGTCGAGGAGCGAGTCGTCGCTGTAGGCGTACTCGACCTTCAGCTGGATGTAATCCGCGAGGGCGCCGGGCGCCATGTCAATGGACGCGCGCCCCTGCCGGACGGACGTGAGGGGGGACCATCTGGCCCCGTCGAAGTAGCGGAAGTCCAGTCCGTATACGGGCTGGTCGCGGAAGGAGAAGCTCAGCACCACCGTGCCGCCCGACCTGGTGACGGGACGGATCTTCAGGCCGTCCAGGATCTCCGTCATTCTCTCCGGGATGGCGTTCAGCAGCATCCGCCCCTCGCTCGAGCGAAGCTCTGACGGACGCGGGAGGGAGCGTAGCAGCACGTACGCCCAGTAGTGGTACCGGAGCGCCTCGTCGAGGCGGAAGCGCCGCTCGGCGCGTGCCGCGGAGGCCTCGTATTCGAGGATGCGGTCCTTCCGGTCCGTAAAGAGGACGGCGAGGTCGTCTCTGCGCATCCATCGCCCGACATGCGCCCTCCGCCCCGTTTCCAGGACGATCCTGTGGGTGTTCTGCAGCGTCGCGCTGGAATACGCCGCGGTGCGGTTGCTCTGCATGAGGTAGTGTTCGTTCCCCGCCGAGGAGCGCACCTGCTCCTCCACCTGGCGGTAGTCGCTCACCACGGCAACCGTGACCTTCGTGACAAGGTCCGAGAGGGCCTGGCGGTCCGCCTCCTCGACGGACGCGCCCCAGCCCTCGCCCCAGATGAGGGAACGGTCGGCCTTGACGCCCTCCCAGTCTTGGGAGAGCGCGCCGGGGCATGCTGCCGCACAGAACGCCAGAACAAACAGCAGCCTGCCCATCATTGTTCACCCGCCTTTTCGAACCCTTCGTCGATCCAGTCGCCGACCATCGAGCCGTACTGCACGGCGAGGGACTGCTCCTCGAGGGCGAGCTCGAGGGCGCGGCGCCTAAGCAGTGCGGCGCTCTCATGGTCCACGAGGCAGTAGACCCTCGCGGAGACGCGCCCGCCCTTGGTGCGGACGACGGTGACGTACGTGACGAGCTCGCCACGGATATCCCTCTGCACGAGGCGCTCGAAGGACGAGACGATGTTGTCCACCTGCTGACCGGTGAGGCTCGAGACGCTCGAGACGATGCGCCCGCGGACCTTGCCCCCGGCGAGCATGGCATACTGGTTCGCTGCGTTCGCGAGGGCGGTGACCTGCGCGAGGTTGGTGCTCATGCACTGGTCGGCGATGCCGACCACCTGCGTGCAGCCGGCGTTCGCCTTGAGGAAATACTTCTCCAGGCGGGACTGGACGTCACCGAGCTCCACGGGCTTGAAGCCCTCCTTGCGGAGCATCTTGGCGGCGGCCGCCGCGTCCTTCTGTGCGGATTTGACATCGGCCCTGGTCTGGGCGGGGAGCGGAGCGAGCGCCACCAGCGCCGCAACCGCGAGTATGAATATCTTCTTCATGGTTGTCATGAGTGTGTTCGGGATTGGTTCCGGAACTATATACGGGGAATGTCTCCCATCATGACAAAATATTTTTTTTGCAATGCTTTCCCGTGCGTGACGTATATATGGATGATGAAAAACTCCGCAGTCATACTCCTCCTGGCCCTCCACTGCCTGGGCTCCGCGGCGCAGGTGCGCATCGCGGACTTCCGTCAGTCGTACTCCGACGGCGCCGCATCCGACGTGCGGACGTCGGTGGCCGACCCCACCGGGCAGCCCTGCGCCGTGCTGAAGATGGAGACGTCCCAGTCGGGGTGGACCTTCGACGCTGGACTCGCCGGGATCATGGACACGCGGTACGAAAAGGGATGCATTTGGTTATATGTACCCGCATCCGCGCGGAAGATTACCGTGGCCCACCAGGAATACGGAGTGCTGCGCGACTGGATCATCCCCGCCTCCCTCGAGTCGGGAAGGACCTACACGATGCGCCTCCTGCACGAGCGCCGGCGTACGGCGTCCTCCGCCCCGGCCCCGAAGCCCGAACCCGTCAGGGTGCCGCGCTACGAGGTCCCGACGGTGCGCCCCGCGCCATCCTTCCCCGACAAGCCGGACAAGTCCCTCAAGTCGCCGTCGCTCTTCGACAGCGGCGGAACAAAGCACTTCTGCTCGTCGTTCGTCGACCTGAACCTCGGGTTCGACGAAGACGAGGCGTGCACCACCATCCTCCGCTACACGAGCCTGAAGAACAGGGTCGGATGGTATGCCGGCATCGGCATCGACTACAACGCCGGCGGGATGTTCGTCGGAGGGGCGGCGTTCCGCCTCACGGACGAGTACAGGACCTTCCTGGACATTCAGCTGTACGCGGGAGCCGGGATAGGGGAGATCGGGATGCTCGAGGCCGGCGTGCGCTTCGCCTTCAAGAGCGAGACCGGCATCAGCAGCTGGGACTTCGGCATGGGCGTGCAGCTCTGCGACGGGGTGGTCATGCCGACGCTGGAGCTGGGCCTCTGCATATGGGGCGTGCCCTTGCTCTGCGCCCTCTGCATCGGCCTCAGCGCTGAATAGGAAAGATACATTGCATATTGATACACATTGAAACACCAACCTGAAAAACCGACTATGGAAGAGAAGAAGAATCCCGGAAGGGACATGGAATGGAAGATCGAAAGAGGGATGCACAACGTGGAGTGGCTTTACCCCGACAACCCCCTGATGAGCGGGGACCACATAGCCTTCCGGGAGGAGGGCGTCCTGGTGTGGGGCGTGGTGACGTTCTCCCCGAGGACCCTCACGGTGACGATGCGCGTCCCGATCGAGGGGCCCACCGCGCAGGAGACCATCGAGCCGGAATTCCCGGTCATCTTCCGCACCGACCCTAAACAGGAGAGCCCGGCCTCTCCCATGGGGATCGACCGGGCCCGCAGGCTCATACTCAGGCTGTACTACTCTTCCGCCAGTACCCGGTAGTTGTTGGAGTCGAACCAGATGTTCGCCGTAGGACGGTTCGTCACGCGGCACGAATCTATCTCCACCCTGTCGCCCGCCTTCAGCGCGGGCGCGTTGCGGTTGGGCTTCAGCCTTACGTGATCGCAGTAGAGCGTCCCGTCCTCGTCTTCCTGTACGACGCCGGTGCGCTTCTGCTGGGAGTTCGGTACGGTGGTGTAGGTGCCGACGACCGACTCGGGCTCCTTTTCAGCCTTGTCAAGGGTGTCGCTGTACCAGAGGAGTAGGTCCATGAGGATGTAGACGGCGGACTTGTACAGGTCGGAGTTCTTCGCGACCTTCGCGATATAGTTCTGGACGTCCAGCATCTTGTCATCATCGTCATCGTGCGCGCTTCCTGAGACAAGCTTTCGGAAATACTGGAACGCGGCGGAGAGGGTGGTGGGCATGAGACGCTTTTCGCCGCGGTAGAACAGCAGCAGCGACTTGTCCTTGTTCGCGGTGTCGTCGAAGAAACACTTGTCAAGGAAGATAACCTGCTGTCCGAAGGTCAGTGCGGGGATGATGTCCTTCTTTGCGAGGTCCTTCAGCATCCCTTCGGCGATGACCCTCAGCTTCGTGAGTTTTTCCTCGGTCTCGTCGAGGGTGAGGTTCTGCGAGAACTCCTCGTCGAGGGCATCGGTGAGGACCTTCTGGACGTTGTCCTTCCCGAAGCGGTCCGCGGCCTTGAAGACGGAGGAGTACTTGTTGCGGAACATCGCCTCGCGGGAGCCGATCACGTCCATCTCGTCGAGGAAGCGGATGAGGAGCTTCTCCAGCTGCGGGGCCGTCTGGGAGAAGAGCCGCGTCTTGAAATACTCCAGGCGCCTCTTCGTGATCCTGGCTTTGGAGATGTCCTCCCACGAGGCCTTCCCGAAGAGGTAGAAGGGGATATGCTTCTGCGCGTAGTCGTCCTTGAGGTCGACTGCGTAGTCCAGCCCCTCGAACGGCTCCTCCTCGGTGAAGGAGCTACCGTACGGGATGGCCGGGTCGAGGATGACGGCGTCGGCCTTTTCCGGCGCGGAGGTGCACTCGTCCACGTGGCGCTTCAGCGCGTCGGCGAGTTCCTCGGCGGTTGCGGGGGTGGACAGGACGGTCACGCCGGACTGGGCCGCGATGCTGCGGAACTGCTCCTGGAGCCGGACGAGCCCGTCGTCCTCTGCATTCCATATGGGCGAGGCCCAGATGACGTTGAACGCTCGATCCTTCTCCACGAGGTAGATCTTCGTGTTGTCGCCTATGAACTTCTTCTGGTCGGTCAGCTCCACGGGGATGGGCAGCCTGCCGAAGGCGATGACATCGTCCGCCACGCAGCTGTCCGCGTTGTATTCGATGCAGTCGGTGAGGTAATGGTTGAACTCCTGGCAGGAAATGAGGGAGTAGGTGAGGTACTCGAGCGTCACCTTGCCCTCCTTCGGCCTCAGGGCGTAGGTGTTGAAGGACGAGTAGTTCACCTTCTCACCCTCGCGGAGCATGCACGCCCCGATGCCGCCGTCCTTCATGACGCGGAAGAGGACGCACGGGCCCTCGGCCTCCGCCGGCTCGGACAGGCACCTGAAGCTCTTTGTCTGGAACTTGTTTCTGGTGTTGACCGCCTCCAGGGGCTGCTCCTTGAAGCAGTCGGTGGTGGCGACCAGGCCCTTCTTCGCCTTCGGCTCCTTGACGGGGACGATGTCGGCGATGTCCTCGATGGCCATGACTTTCTCGCCCTCGCCGTGCCCGACGGGATTGGCGTACAGGGCTGCGACGTACTTCCACCGCATGAACTCCAGCGGCGCCCTTGTCACCGTCCGGTGGAAGAAGTCGGGAGTCTCGTCGATGAGGTTGTACCCGCCGGACTTCATGGCGGTGTACGCGCTGTGGCGGTTCAGGACCGCGTACTCCCCGCGGTAGAACTCCGCGGCGTCGTGGCTGTGCTCGAAGTCCAGCACGATGATTGCGGTCTTTATGTGCGAGTCGGAGAACACCCCATCCTCGGGAAGGCATATGACGCTCTCCAGGCGGCCCTCCTCGAAGAGGCGCCTGCGCAGCTCCCTGAACTGGTAGGAGACGAGGAACGGAAAGCGGACCAGGACGACGGCGAGCTTGCGCGCGGTGCGCTTTTCCAGAAGGAAGTTGAACACCTTCTCGTGAAGGTCGTCGTTGGCCTTGCCCTTTTGGAGGTAGTTCTCGTAATCGTCGAAGTAGCAGTCCGTCGGGAGGTTGCATATGACGGCGTCGTACTCCTTGTAGGACCACTCGGCGGCGGGGTCGCTCACCATGAACGTCGGGTTTCCGATCCCGTTGGCGTCGGCGACGAGCCTCGCGAAGATCGCGTACGCTCCGTAGGGCTCCTGCCCGACGTACTCGACGTCGGAATCCAGTCCCAGGATCAGCCCGCCCGCCCCGGCGAAGGGGTTGTACACGGACTTGCACCCGTGCTGGCGGACGATGTCCCCGATGGTCTTCGAGATGAAGTACTTCGGCATGGCGACGGTCCCCCAGTGGAGGGCCTTGCACTTGTTCTTCACCGCCTCGAGGAACCCCGGATAGTACCTCAGGTACTCCTCGTGTTCCATCTTGGACACCATCTTGTAGAGGGGCAGGACGTCCTTGAACCGGTACTTGTCGCCCTTCGTAGCCATCGTGACGTTGTAGAGGATGCCGAACAGCTCGTCGGAGGTGTCGTCGTGGCCCTCGAGGAGCCCGGACTTGGTGAAGGCGAGGCGGATGTCCTTCTTCACGGCGTACAGGACGGTGAGGACGGCGTAGAACTCGTCGATGACGCCCTTGGTGCCTACGCCCTTGCAGAAGTCGTCGACCTTGTACAGGATGCTGTTCCACTGGTTGATGCCGGGGAACGGATGGGTCTTGTCCAACGTCCCCTGGATGTTGTTGTTCAGGGCGTCGCAGATGTTCCCGCCGTTCACGAACGACGAGCGGAGCCATTGGTAGACCTCGATGCGCTTCTGCTGCATCGACGGGCCTTTCTTGGCGGTGGTTTTTTGTGTGCTTTTCTTCTTTGCCATTATGCGAAATGCTCTTGTCTTGTTTACACGAAATGTAAATATAGCGAATCCTGCCCGGAAAGCCAAATGAAAATGATCACCGGCCCTCCGGACCGGCGCCGTCCAGCAGGCGGGCGATGCGCCCGCGCCCCGCGAACAGCGTCGCGATGAAGTACCCTGCGGCGTCGCTGCCCACGGAGACGGCCTGCTGGCCGCACCCGTCGGGCTTGCGCTCGTAGGGGTGCTTCAGCAGGAGCCGCACCGCCTCGGCGCGGAGCGCCTCCTCCAGGCCCTCGTCGGACATCTCGCGGATGAACGCGGGGTTGTACTCGATGCGGCGGCGGCCGCTGCGGACCGGGCAGGTCATGGAGGCGTTCTCCACGAGGTCGTGCGTGCATATCACCTGGAAGAGGGCGGGCTCGACGATGTACCATCCCTCGATGATTCTCGTGATGCGGTCCCTCATTGCTGTATGCCGTTGATGTAGGTGATGTTCGTCATGGCTATTGCTGGAATCCTATCCTGTTTCGTTTGACATTGCGCTTGAGAATCTCCTCCTCGCAGTATCCGCGGAGGGAGTCGAGAGTGGGCACGTCCCCGGAGAGCACGTACTCGACGGTGCTCTTCCTGACGACGTTCTCGATGTTTCCCCCGGAGAAGTCGAACTCGCTTGCGAGGGTTTCGGCGTCCTCATCGGAGAGGGTCGGGACCATGGATTTCCAAATCCTCGTCCTGGACTCCTTCCCGGGGAGCCTGAACTCCACCTTGTAGATGAAGCGGCGCTCGAAGGCGGGGTCGAGGTTCGACAGGAGGTTCGTCGTGGCGACGAGGATGCCCTCGATGCTCTCGAGCTCCTCGAGGATGAGGTTCTGGAGGGTGTTGTTGAGCTGGTCGGAGCTCTGCTCGACGTTCTCGATGCGCTTGTTGAAGATGGCGTCCGCCTCGTTGAAGAGGAGGATGGGCGCCTTCCCGCCCGCGCGGCACATGGAGCGGTACATCCTGAACAGGCCGCGCACGCACTTCTCGCTCTCTCCCAGCCACTTGCTCTTCAGCTTCGCCATGTCCACCCAGAAGATGTCGCGCCCGGTGCGGCGGGCGAGCTCGTACACGCTCGCGGTCTTTCCCGTGCCGGGTGCTCCATAGAAGATGGCGTTGAACCCCCTGCGCATGCCGGTGGCGCGGAGCCTCTCCTGCACGTGCTTGAAGTTCTCCCCGTCGAGGAGGCTCTCCAGGCGGCCGATGAGCGCGCCCTCGGCCTTGTTGTAGAAGAGCTCCTTCGGCTGTATGGTCTTCGCGGGGATGAGGTCGCTGTGGCGCACCGCCTCCTCCTCGGGGATGTCGATGCCCTCGAAGAAGGTCGCCTTCACGGTGTCGGACAGGGCGAGGGCGTCGGTGTCCGCAATCCCGTCGTCGCTCGCGAAGGTGACGAGCCCCTTGCGCTGCATGGTCGTGGCCTCATCGCCTATCTGACGCAGGATGTCGCCGTCGAAGAAGTCGGCGAGGGCGGACATCTTGTCGATGTCCACGGACTTGTTCCCGAAGGAGACGTAGCGGTGGCACATGTAGAGGAAAATGCGCCTCTCCGAGCCGTTGCACTCCGTGTAGACGGGGGAGTCCAGCACGGCCTTGCAGAACGGCAGGTCGGGGTTTCCCTGCACGAGGGCGTCGAAGTCCTCGAGCAGGCGGTCGGTGTCGAGCAGGTCCCCGCGGTTCCTGCGGACGAGCATCTTGAAGCGGAAGAACAGCTCCTCCGTCGTGAGGCCGGTGAGCCTGACGGGATTGAAGGAGGCGTCGCCCTCCACTGCCTTCATCGTCTCCTGGGTGACCCTGTAGCAGCGGCGTCCGTTGCGTCCGGTGAAGGCGATGATGACACCGGCCTTCTCCATGTCGCGGAGCAGGGCGTGGTAGCGCATGAACTCGATATTCGAGCACCCGAGGTACTCCGCGAGGTCCTCGTCGTCGATGGGGCTGCACGCGGACTTCTCGAGGATGGCCGCGAGGAGCACGGTCCCCTTGGGGTCGAGGCTGTAGACGCTCCCGACGCGGGAGATGTCCTCGGACAGCTCGCCGAGGGTCTTCTTCGACAGGCCCTCGCGGTTGATTTTAGTGCAGATGCGGTCCAGGCACGCGGCCTGGGTCATGGCCGACTCTTCTTCGGTCTCGTAGTTCTTGCCGAAACGGGCGGGAGCGAGGTCCTCGAGGTCCTCGATGTCGGGGAATGGAGCTTTATTCTTCATACGCTTGTGTCATGATGTCAAACTGTTTGTGCGGCGGCCTACGCGAGCGCCACGACGAGGCGCACGTAAGCCTGGAAGAGTTCGTCGGCAATGGCCTTCTCGACCGTGTCGGCGCTGACGAGGTCCCACCAGGGGCGGGTCTCGTCGTGGTAGACGCTGACGGGGGATTCCCCGCCGGCGATGCGTTCAAGGCTGCTTTCGGCCTTCGTGGGGGCTGCCGCCTTCGGGGCGGCAGGGGGCGTGGGGCGCGCGATTCGCGCCGCTGCTGCGAAGCTGGTCGTCATAGTTCAAGTGTGGCCGCCGGACTTGTCGGCGACATTCCTTCTTACGTCGTTATGTGCACATCATTACACCGTTCCTGTGAAAATGGTCGGGAACAGTGCGGTTTGTTTGAAAAAAGGGAGGTTCCGCCGCCTTGTCAGTCGAACGCCGACACCATTCGCAAATCCTTGCAATGATGGGATACCATATCCGTATATGGTCAAAAGTCCCCCGGAACTATGGAAGCTACGCTCGACAACCCCGCGCGGGTTTCCATTAACTTGAAACATAAATACATTTACAGATGAGACAGCTAAAGATTACACCGTCCGTGACGGCAAGGGACCGCACGGTCAACCAGTACCTATCCGACATCAACCGCCTGCCGATGGTCACCCCCGAGGAGGAGACGGAGCTCGCCGCGCGCATCCGCGCCGGGGACGAGGCCGCGCTGAGGCGCCTCGTGGAGGCGAACCTCCGCTTCGTCGTGAGCGTGGCGAAGCAGTACCAGAACCGCGGGCTCGACCTCATGGACCTCGTTAACGAGGGGAACATCGGCCTGATGAAGGCCGCGGCGCGTTTCGACCCCACGCGCGGGTTCAAGTTCATCTCCTACGCTGTCTGGTGGGTCCGCCAGCAGATCCTCCAGGCGCTCTCCGACCAGGGGCGCGTGGTGCGCCTGCCGCTCAACCAGGTGGCGCTGCTTAACCGCGTCTCCCGCGCCCGGGCGGAGTTCCTGCAGCAGAGCGAGCGCGAGCCCTCCGACGAGGAGCTCGCCGCCCTCGTGGACGTCACCCCGGAGAAGCTCGCCGAGGCGGCCCTGGGGGACGGCCGCGCCCTGTCGCTGGACCTCCCGCTGGGGGATGACGGCAGCGACACCCTCCTGGACGTCCTTCCGGACACGTCCGCGCCCGCCGCGGACGGCGCCATGGAGAAGGAGTCCCTCAAGGGCGACATAGCCACCGTCATGGAGATCCTGGACGAACGCGAGCGCCGCGTGGTGTCGCTGAGCTTCGGCCTTGGCTGCCAGGCGATGACCCTCGAGGAGATAGGCGAGAACCTCAGGCTCACCCGGGAGCGGGTCCGCCAGGTCCGGATGCGGGCCATACGGAAACTCTCCTGCCCGGTGGTCCGCGCGCGCCTCGCTCAGTACCTCTGAGCGGAATATGTTCGAAAAAGCGTTTAATGCCGGTAGGCCGTTCCCGTATAATATACTATATTTGTACCCGCATCCGTGCCTTCGTGGCGGCGCAGGCCGTCAAGGCGAAGAGCATCGGGTAGGGGAATGATCAATTCGAAACAGACATGATAGCTTACCACGGATCATCCGCCGAGCCCTTCGACCGTTTCAGCCTCGACCACGCCCTGGAGGGCGACGGCAAGGTGAAGTTCGGCTGGGGCGTGTACGTCACCGAGAAGTACGGTACGGCGGCCCACTATGCTTTCAACAAGCACCGTCCCGGGAACAGGGACTTCTATGTCTATACGGTGGAGATACCAGGGCGGACTCTCGACAACTGCCTCTCGCTGCTGAAAGGCGTCCCCGTGGCGGAATCCATCGTCCACCGCGCGGAAGCCAGTCTGGGGGAGAAGGTTCCCGCAGAGGCCATCTCCGAGGGCATACCGTTCCGCAAGTGGCTGGCGAACCGGCTCACCGGACAGGAACAGAGCGTGAAGAAGATGACCGGCAAGGCCACCGTCGCCGGCGAGAAGGCCGCGAGCGATTTCCTCTCCGGACTCGGGGTGGACCTCATCGAGTGGCCGTACAACTGGCAGAAGCCAGGGTCGGAGAAGAACATGGCCGTTCTGGATGACAGGAAAGTGCGCATCGTCCGCATAGAGAAGGTGGAACTGGACCCTAAGGGACATCAGCTCGTGGAGGGTTCGCAAAGACTCGTAAAGGAATTCTAGCATGAGACTCGAAGGCTATATCAAGGAGCACTACCCGGAGTGGTGGGGCATCCGGGAGTACCCCGCGGAGAAGACCGCGGCGTTCTGCAGCGTGGCCGAGCCCTGGGGGATCCTCGGGAACTTCGCGCCCACGCCCCTCGTGGTGGACGGCGTCCCGTTCGACTGCGCGGAGAAACTCTTCCAGGTGATGAAGTTCACCGACGCCGAGAGCCGTAAAGGCATCTATTCCCTCAGGGGCCAGAAGATCAAGATGCGGGCGAAGCACTGCGAGAAGGTGGGCGCGGTGAGGCCCGACTGGGGGCGGATCTTCATCGACGCGATGAAGTTCTGCCTCGTGCAGAAATACACCCAGAGCGAGGCGTTCTGCCGCGAGCTGGAGAGGTCCAGGGGGCTCTTCATCGTGGAGAAGCAGGCGAACCCCAAGCACCCGGCGGGCGCGTACAGCGCGAAGCTCGGCGCCGGCGGGACCACCTGGACCGGCCCGAACATCATGGGGCGGCTCCTCATGGAGCTCCGCGACAAGGGAACCCTAGCGTACAACCTTCCCGAGGACGCCATGCGGTTCCGGGATTTGAAGGAACAATAGACATTCGCACAATATGAAGCTATTTCATCTCTCCGACCTCCACATAGGAAAGAAGGTCAGCAAAATGTCCCTGCTTGACGAGCAGCGGAAGATCCTCGACGACGTGGTCGGGGCGGTCCGGGTCCACCGGCCGGAAGGCGTCCTCCTCGCGGGGGACATCTACGACAACACGGTCCCGTCCGCGGAGTCCGTGGCCCTTTTCGATGACTTCCTCGTGAAGCTCCAGAGCCTCGGCACGAAGGTGTTCGTCATCAGCGGAAACCACGACAGCCCCGAGCGCATCGCGTTCGCGTCCCGCATCATGGAACGGAGCGGAGTCCACCTGTCTCGCGTCTACGACGGGACGGTGGAGCCCGTCGTCCTCTCAGGCGGGGACGTGGAGGTGGCCGTGCACATGCTTCCGTTCGTGAAGCCCGCCACGGTGCGGTACTTCTTCCCCGACGAGAAGATAGAGAGCTACAACGACGCCGTGCGCGTCGCCGTGGAGCACATGTCCCTGGACAAGTCGAGGGCGAACGTCCTCGTAGCCCACCAGTACATCACCGACGCGGAGCGGTCCGACTCCGAGGATGTGTCCGTGGGAGGTCTGGAGAACGTCGACTCGTCGGTGTTCGACGCCTTCGACTACGTGGCGCTGGGACACCTGCACCGTCCGCAGACCTGCGGACGCGACACTGTCCGCTACTCAGGCAGCCCGCTGAAGTACTCCTTCTCCGAGGTGAAGGACAGGAAGAGCATCACCGTGGTGGACGTCATGGGGAAGGGGGACGTCCGCGTGGACACCATCCCGCTCGTCCCGGCCCATGACTGGCACGACCTCCGCGGCACGTACGACGAGCTGGCCGCGAAGTCCTTCTGGGACGGCACGCCCTACTGCGAGGATTTCGTGAGGATAACGCTCACGGACGAGGAGGACGTTCCGGACGCCGTGGGGAAGCTGCGCTCCATCTACCACAACCTCATGGAGCTCCAGTACGACAACACCCGCACTCGGAGCGGCTACACATCCGTCGGAGGAGCCTCCGAAGTGGAGAAGAAGAGCCCCGCGGAGCTGTTCGCTGAGCTGTATGACAAGCAGAACGGCAAACCCATGTCGGAAGACCAGGAGGGGTTTGTGAATAAACTGGTCGAAGAAATCTGGAAGAACTAGCCTATGAGACCTGTAAAGCTTACCATGTCCGCCTTCGGGCCCTATGCGGCCCGTACCGTGATTGACTTCTCCGCCTTCGGCAAGAGCGGGCTTTTCCTCATCACAGGAGACACCGGCGCGGGGAAGACCAGCATCTTCGACGCGATCACCTTCGCCCTCTACGGGCAGGCCAGCGGCAGCAACCGCAAGCCCGACATGCTCCGCTGCACCGACGCGCAGCCCACCGACCCCACGGAGGTGGAGCTGGAGTTCGAGTACGCCGGGAAGACCTACCGCGTGAAGCGCAACTTCGAGTACATGAGGCCCGCAAAAAACGGTCGACCGGGGCTTGCTGTGGAGAAGGCGGGTGCGACCCTCTACCTGCCCGACGCCGTGACGGTGAGTGACCCCAAGCCCGTCAACGCGAAGATCGAGGAGATCCTCGGCATCGACCACGACCAGTTCCCCCAGATAGCGATGATCGCCCAGGGGGACTTCATGAAGCTGCTCTTCACCGAGAGCAAGGATCGCCTGGACCTGTTCAGGAAAATATTCAAGACCGAGAATTACCAGACGCTCCAGAAACGGCTCAAGGACGAGGCCTCCGCGCTGAAACAAAAGCGCGACGCGGCGAGCACGTCCCTCAAGCAATACGTCGAAGGGACGGTATGCGACCCGGAGGGACCGTTCGCGGAGGAACTCGACAGGGCGAAGCAGCCCGGCCAGATGCCGGTCGAAGAGATCATCCGGCTGCTGGAGAGGATTCTGGAAGAAGACGGGAAGAGGTCCACAGCATTGGACGTTATGCTCACCACCCTAAGAAAAAAGAAGGGGGAGTGCGACACCCTGACCGGCAGGCTGAAGAGTTTCGAGACGGCGAAGAGCGACCTGGAGACGAAGTCCGGAGAACTGGAGAAGGCCAAGGAGGAACTCGCACCGCTCGATGAGGCGAAGAAGGAAGCCGAGAAACACCAGCCCGAGATTGACGAACTGGTGAAGACGATAGCCGGCCTCAAGGCCCTCCTCCCGAACTATGGAAATGCGGACGTACTCGCGACGGGGATACGCAAACTGGAGGAATCCATCCCAGGGGATGAGGAGAAGCTCAGCCAGGACAAGGCCGCCCTCACGCAGAGCGAGAACGGCATAAAGGCCCTCGAGGAGGAGCTTGCCGGCCTGAAGAACGCCGGGGAGGAACTGCAGAAGCTGAACACAAAGTTCGAAACCAACGACCAGCGCCAGAAGAACATCGACTCGTTGTCCACCCAGATGAATGACATTGACAAGCAGCGTTCGGTTCTGGGAGGCCAACAGGAGCAGCAAAAAACCCTCATGGGGCAACTCGATGCCGCACGCCGGGAATACAACCGCAAGTACGACCTCTTCTTGGCGGAACAGGCGGGGATCCTCGCCAGCACGCTCGAGGAGGGAAGGCCATGTCCAGTGTGCGGCTCCATCTCCCACCCGTCCCCCGCGGGCCTGTCCGAGGGCGCTCCGTCCGAGGAGGACCTCAAGAAGGCGAAGAGCGACTACGATGGTCTGCAAGAAAAGGTCAATAACCAGGCGGGGACATGCGCCGGAACCATAGGCAGGATAGCAACCATGGAGAAGACCCTCGAGGACCAGGCCGGGAAGCTTTTCCCCGGGTTCACCATGGAGACGCTTCAGGATCTGATTGATGCCGAGAAGGAGAGGCTCTCCGATGTGGCGAAGACCCTTGGCGAAGCCATCAGGACCCAGGAGAAGAAGAAGGAGCGGAAGACCGATCTGGATGAGCGCATCATCCCCGAGGCAAAGAAGAAATACGAGAAGGACAAACAGGCGCTGGACGAACTGAATGGCAAAATCGTATCCGACAGGAATCTCCTCGAGGAGAAACGGAAAAACCTCGCCGAGCTGAGGAAGAACCTCTCCTATCCCGACAAGAAGACGGCGGAAGGGAAGATCAAGGAGCTGGATGCCGAGAAGGAAAAGCTTGACAACGCACTGAGCGCCGCCAGGGAGAAGTTCGACGAGTGCAACAAAAAGGTGACGGAGCTGGATGCCGCCGTCAAGGCCCTGACCGGTCAGGTCGAAGCCGGGTGCGACGTGGACCTTGCTCAGGTGGAGGCGGAGCTCGAGCGGATAAAAGCCGACACCGACAAGGCGACCGAGGAGTTCGGGCAGGTGTCCTTCCGTGTGCGGACCAACAAGGCCGCCCTCGAGAACATCAAGAAGCGCTCCGCGTCCGTCATCGCCATAGAGACGGAGCTCGCGTGGAAGGAGTCCCTCTCGAAGACCGCCAACGGCGACCTCTCCGACAAGGAGAAGATCATGCTCGAGACCTACGTCCAGGCATCGTACTTCGACAGGATCATCGCCAAGGCGAACACCCGCCTGATGGTCATGACCGGAGGCCAGTACGAGCTGCGCCGGAAAGCCGTCGCGGCGAACATGAAGAGCCAGGCGGGCCTGGACCTCAATGTCGTCGACCACCACAACGCCACCGAGCGCGACGTCCGGTCGCTGTCCGGCGGAGAGGCGTTCAAGGCGGCCCTCTCGCTCGCCCTTGGCCTCTCGGACGAGATACAGTCGAGCGCGGGCGGCGTGCGCCTCGACTCGATGTTCGTCGACGAGGGGTTCGGATCCCTGGACAAGGACTCCGTGGAGCAGGCGCTGAAGGCCCTCTCGGACCTCACCGAAGGAAGCCGCCTCATAGGCATCATCTCGCATGTCGAGCAGCTTAAGAAAATCGACAAGCAGATCGTCGTCACGAAGGACCGCGACGGCGGAAGCCGCATAGACATGAACTACTAGGAGGAACGATCTTCACTTTTGCTGTAATGATAGGAGGCTGTGTTCCGTATATAGCCTCAGAATGTCTACCGATATGACACATGACAGCACCCTTGCCGGCATCGTCTCCCAGGTCGGGACGGCCGACGTGACGGCTCTCCGTCAGTTCCTCTTCTCGAATCCCTCGCAGCCCCTCGTGGCCACTGGATCCGGCGGCTGCGAAAGCTCCGGGGACTTCCTCGCACTGCTCTACGGAGCCCGTGGTGGGATGGCCCAGGCTGTGACTCCCTATACTTTCAACTCATTCAGCGACAATGCGTTGCGTACGGCCAAGATAGTCCTTCTCAGTAAAGGTGGCCACAACAACGACATCATCGCGGCCACCCGTCGTGCCCTAGAAGTGAACCCCGCCGGCACGGCCTCCATCAACTTCTCCGACTCCGACCGGAACGAAGCCCTCAAGCTCTTCCGCAAAGCCGGAGCTCCCAACGCCTTCGTACCCTCCGTGCATGGCACCCACGACGGATTCGTATCGGTGGGTACGAGCATCGCCTACTTCGCCCTTCTCACTAAAGTGTTCCAGCCCGGAGTGGACCTCGGGAAGTACATGGAAGCCCCCGAGAAGCCCTTCACCTTCTGCCTGAACGACGGCACGACCCTTGCCCCCTCGGAGTTCGGAAAGATCCGCAGCTACGTCCTCCTGCACGGCAGCTGGGGCCGTCCCGTGGCCAGCAACCTTGAAGGCAAGATGGTCGAAAGCGGCCTCGCCCCGGCCATCGTCTGCGACTATCGCAATCACTGCCACGGCCGCTTCATCTGGGAGTCGAACCATCTGGACGAGACCGCCGTGGTGATGTTCATAAGCCACCGCGAGCGCGACATCGCGGAGCGTACCCGGAAGTATCTTCCTGCATCCACGAAGCTCGTTCTCATCGAGACCGCGGAGGATGCCCCCGAAGCGTCCCTCGACCTTCTCGTCCGTGCCACTGAGTTCTTTCGCGCGGCCTGCGATGCCACCGGGGTGAACCCCGTGAGCCCCTCCAATCCCGGCCGCATCGACAAGCGCGTACCCATCTCCATCCCCTTCGTGGCGGAGATGCACAAGAACGGTCCCCTGAGCCTATGATAGTAGTCCATCCGACCGATCCCAGCACGCGGTGCCTCTCGCCGATCTACGAGAGCCTCCCCGACGTGCGGTTCTTCAACTCGCTGAAGCAGCGGGCGGAGATCCTCGAGGCCATACGCAGGGCGCCCCTGGACGAGCCGGTGTGCCCCGATCCGGATGTCCTGCCCGCCGTGGAGCGGACCAGGAAGGGCCTGGGCTTCGGAAACCCGGACGGCGGAGAGGTGGAGGTGTGGATTTTCCTGAAACGTGTGTAATGATCCGGCGTTTTCTCCGTATAATATAAAAACGAATGGACATGAAGAACGAATTCAGCAAGTACGCCTCCCTCGACCGAGGCGTCAACCCCCTGACCCTCGACCGCTACGACGCGGCGGTGAACCGTTACATCAACCCCACCATCATCGAGGAGCGGCGCATGAACGTCGCCTCGATGGACGTGTTCAGCCGCCTGCTCATGGACCGCATAATCTTCCTCGGCGTGCCCATCGACGACGACGTGGCGAACATCGTGCAGGCGCAGCTGCTGTTCCTCGCCTCACTGGACGACAAGGCGGACATCACCATGTACCTGAACACCCCCGGCGGACAGGTGAGCTCGGGGCTCGCCGTGTTCGACACCATGCAGCTCATCGCCCCGGCGGTGGGCACCGTCTGCACGGGCATGGCCGCGTCCATGGGCGCCGTGCTTCTCTGCGCGGGCGAGAAGGGGAAGCGCGCCGCGCTCCCGCACTCCCGCGTGCTCATCCACCAGCCCCTCGGCGGCGCGAACGGCCAGGCGTCGGACATCCTCATCGCGGCGAAGCAGATAGAGAAGACCCGCACGGAGCTGTGCGGCATCATCGCCGAGCGCAGTGGCCAGACCTTCGAGAAGGTCCTCGCCGACGCCGACCGCGACTACTGGATGACCTCGCAGGAGGCCCTGGAATACGGAATGGTGGACAAGATTCTGGGAAGGAAGTGATTTCCGCGCCCAGAATCTTGGTAATGTAAAATTAATTGGATATATTTGCAATCCATACCAAAACAAAAAGAGACGCAAGCCCTTCGAGAAGCACAGTTCGAGAAGGGTCTGATTTTCTCTCACTTGGAAGGTATATGTAAGAGAGACCGGCGAGTCTGTAGTTCTTTGAAATAGCGTAGAGATAGGTATCCCTGTCGTCTGAATCCCACAATCCGTTTTTTCACGTAAAATTCTGCTTTCGGGATCCGACAAGCGAATTGCCCACACGCTTCGGGCGGTTGCAAGCGGGATTTTAGCCTATTCTTTAATCGTATGGAGAACATCTACACGAACGCCAACTCCTCATTCACTACCGCGAGCGGTAGGACCGTGAACTGCAAGCCAATCTTCGACGCCATCGAAAAGAGCGTCGAGATTAACGGACGTCCCAACGAGCGCCTTCTCGAAGAAGGTCAGCTGAAGGACATCAAGCAGACTGCCATCGGCAACGCCCTGGCGAAGCTCGACACGTTCAACCCTTCAATGTCCAAGCCCCAGACGTGGGCGAGCAGGATTGCGAAGAACGCCGTCAACGACGCGGTCGACGCACGTGTGAGGCGCCTCAAGAGGACCAAGCCCTTTGAGTACCGCACCCCCGACGGGGACGAGTTCATCAACCCCTCCGTGGAGCGCGCCGCAAGCGGATACGAGGCGGACCGCGAGGTCGAGTCCGAGGAAGCGTGTCGGATAATCGGGGAAGCCATCGCATCCCTTCCCGACAACTTCCGCAAGGCCATCATCCTCGCTTCGAGAGGGAAGCAGCCCAAGCGGATTGCGAAGGTTCTCGGGCTCACGCCCGGAGCCGCAACGACCCTCCTCTGCAGAGCCCGCAAGGCTCTCAAGGAGAAGCTCGGACGCGAGTTTCTTGCCGAGTACGGAATCGCCGCATGAGGATTCCCTTACACCTAAAAACCACCGGAGACATTGTCTTCCCGGTGGTTTTTTTGTGCTTTGTACGGTATGGGGTGGAACGGATTATACGGCCGGCTGGACGGCCTGGGCTATGGCGTCGGACAGTCTCCTTATCGCCGCGGTCACCTCTTCGAACGGCTCTCTCTCGAGCCATCGCTGGAATGAGTACTCGTTCCAGGCGTCCTGCCGGATTCCAGCATGGTCGTGATCTCCGCGAAGGTTCCCTCGACGGCGATGCCGGACTCCTCCATGAACACGGAGAAGGTCGAGTCGTCGGTGACGGTGAACTCGGCCTCGTGGGGGAGGCTGTCCTTCAGGGATGAGGCCACGAGGTTCGTGGATGCGCCGGAGTCGAGCAGGAAGAGGTGCTTCGCCCCGTCAAGGACAACCTCTATGAGGGGGAGTCCGGTCTTGAGTATGCTTGGTGCAAGGTCGACTGTCATGTCCGCAACTGTTTTGTCGCTGCAAAGGTAGCGGCAGGAAGCGAACTGGTTGTTCGCCGAATGGCTGCTTCCCGCCGTGCGGGCGCGGACGGGGGATACGCGGATTGCCGGTAATGAAAACGCCCGTGCATCGTAAGTATCATCAGGAATCAACCGGTCGAACGGCAATGACACTCAACATCCTTATGATCCTGCTGGGCGTGTCCACGCTCGCGTACTCCTTCCTTGAGGCCCTCGTATGGGGCTGCCTGTATTGTGACAGGGAGGCATTCTGCATAGAAAAGTACCTGAGGGCAACCAGGGCCACGGACCTCGTGAGCTGCGTGCACAACGTCGTGAAGTGCGCCTTCGGGCTGATCCTGACGCTCTCCGGCCTGAAGCCGTGGATGCCGCTTTCCAGCGTTGGAGTGGTCCATTCCGTGCTGGTGGCGTTCTTCGTCCTGCTGGTCCTGGATGTCCTCGCCGTGGAGGGCTCGTCTCGGGTGTTCGGGCTCAGGGAGCTGCGCACCGCCATCGAGCGGCAGTGGAGATCGGAGAAGCGCGTGAGCGCGGAGCACGACCATGAGGTGAACGCCCATAGGGGAGCCGTGCGCGTGACGCGCCGCTATCCCGTGCAGATCATCGCCATGGGGGTGAGCCTGGCGGCTATTCTAGTCTTTGCTGCGTAGGGGAAAACCGTCAGTGCTCGTAATCCTCGGCGTCCCTTCCGGACCTGTCGATGCCGTCCCGGTCGAACCCGTCCCGGTCATACCCCTCCTTGTCATACCCTTCGTCATCGTACCCGTCCTCGCGGGGAAGAATCTTTAAAAGAGGGTCGTCTTCGCTTCCCGGATTTGTAAACACGTGGAAACGGTTGTCGCATTGGGCGCAATGCGCCAGGTCGAATATCAGTCCGACGCGCCTTCGGAGATTCTTTACGATCTCCAGTTCATTTCCGCAAACGGGGCATTTCATATGGCAATGGTTTAATAATTTACAATTTGGTTTTTGTCAATGCGCGTTCCTCAGCTCCCTGAGCTTCGCCTGGAACTCCTTGTGGATGGGATCCCCGACGGGGGCGTCTAGGTTCAGGGGAGGGTAGTGGAGCACTATCAGCGCCCTTCCCATGATGTCCGGCGCCTGCGTCCTCCTGTAGTGGAACATGAGGTTCTCCCTGGTGAGCCACGTCCATCATGAATCTCTTGCCTCCGTCCCCGCCGGATGGGGCCGCTGCGGCCTTCCCGTCAGCCTTGGAGTGGGGGCTGGATATATCAGTCTGCCAAGCGTTTCGTGCTCACCGACCTCAAAAAAGAGTCGGAGCGCCGCAGCCATATCGTCTCCTTCGATTCCTTTCAGGACGTGTCGTCCGACGACTATGAAGGTTATGCCGAGTATCCCGACCACCTTTCGGCGGTGGGTTTCGGGTCCGAACGCCCCGACGAAATTCTTATCGCCAAAGAACGTCGGGAGAACTTCTATGGTTCTCTGAGCGCACGCAACCGCAGAATCTGCGAGTTGAAGGAGCAGGGATTCTCTTCAGAAGAGATAGCCGAGATGTTGGACACTACGGTGCAGGCGGTGTATATGGCGGTGTTCCACAGCAAGAAAGCGGCGTGATGCTGCACCTCAAATCCTCGATATGCTTCAACAGCAGGAACTGCTCATCGCAAAATGGTCGGTAATTGCAATTTTACATTTTTTCTGGCAAGGCGGGTAACGAAAGAGTGAAATGGGAGTATAATAAGTAGAATCAAACAGTAAAAATTATGATGGAAGTAAAGACTAAGTATGATATTGGAGATGTGGTTTTCTTCATGTCAAATAATAGGGTTGAGAAGCTGAAGATCACAGGTGTTGGAATCAGTGTTGAAGATGCAGGGGGCGAACCTGAAATATTTTATCATCTTCAATACGACACGGAGAAGGCAGAGAATAAGCTCTTCAAGAGCAAGAAAGAACTTTTAGAATCACTTTAGTATGGAAAAAGTTTTTGATTACAAGATCGGCGATCAGGTTTGGCTGATGCACAATGACTGCGCGGTCTGCGCTACCGTCAGTAGATTATGGTACACCAAGTTCTACTCCTATAATGATTCAGTTAGCGAAAATGAAACATATTACGTCTCTGTGGACGGGAAGCCGATCCACGATTCTTTCAAGAAGGAACAGTTGTTCGTGACGAAGGCCGATTTGATTAACTCATTATAACCTAAATCGAGAATATACTGAGACATATGAGAAACACCAATAAAAGGATCATGTTTGATTGCTTCACCAGCTCCCACTCTGTTTATTTCGAGGAAGCACTCGATACTGAATTCCGTAAGCAGTATAAGGGCGTCATCGTGAATGCCCGCGGTTATGGCGGCTATGGTCACTTTGCCATCCGCAAGCCCATC
>OCVV011147509.1_pt1 | contig 27051 bp, 37 predicted proteins | sample 1539721 | NCBI WGS metagenome assembly OCVV01 (sample SAMN02144230, study PRJEB22623) | gut metagenome | biome: sheep rumen | host: Ovis aries | place: New Zealand | reverse complement strand
GCATAAGGCTCGTGTCAAAACCTATTTATACATTATTTGTGCTATTCATCCCACACCTAAAGGAGTGGGCTTTTCGCACATTTCTTGTAATCTTTTTTTAGACTACTTCCAATATTTTTAAATGTCCATCGGATCACAATCATCGCAATCTGGTTCATCAGAATACCAATGACAAAGAGTACAACAATATCTTGCTTCCCAACTATCACAAAAATCTCTGTCACTACAACTATCACAAGGATAATCGCTATTAACATCATCGAATGATTGGCCTTCTTCGTCATCAAGATATTCATCAATAGGACAAATTTCTTTTTTGCACATATTATTACCTCCTGTAAAAAAATAAAATATATTGAGGTAGTTAACAAATACATTTTTTATTAGGCGTTTTAAAAAACAATTCCTAAACTTTTATAATCCTTTATATCAGTTTCAAAATCTGATTTTGTATTTGCATATAAAGAACCATTATATTTCTTTAATACATTTTTCTTTGTGATATACATATAATAATATCTAGTCTTATTGTCTGTGCATTCTCCACATAACCATAATTTTCTTGACATTCCTCGTTCGCTAGAGGCATCATAAACCTTGACAATAGAGTTTTCTTTTACTGTTGCTCCAAATCTACTAAGAACTTCATTTATTTCCTTAATCCAATTTTGTTTTACTTCTTGAATAGTCATAACATTTTTCCTTTCTTTAATATAATATATTAGGTGTTTATTAAAAGTATTAATGCCTTAATTAAAAAAAGAAAAAGCCCTATTAGAAGGGCTTATTTTTAATCCATAAAATCAATTTTTCCATTCTTATATTTCCTCTCTATAAATATTTTATATGATTTTTACGTTTAAAAACAAAAAAGACGTTTTATAACGTCTTGCAAATTCATTATGGTGCTGACGACTTGGCTCGAACAAGCGACCTCTTGCTTACCACGCAAGTGCACTACCTACTGTGCTACATCAGCGATTTGATTAGTTTAAGAGCCACTTTTATAAAATAAAAGCATATAGAATGTATCTATGCCGATAATCTGCACTAAAATCAACATAACTAATCATATTCTTTCTCGCCCCAAAACGTCTTGAAACTAAAGATGTTCTTCCCGTACAGGATATACAAAAGTTCCTCATTTTTGAAACTTCAACCTAGTAGGACTTATAGAGCTCCTCACCTCTAGGGCTAGTATTATATTATTTTTCTTCTTTTTTGTCAAAATTATAAATTATTTCTTTTATATCATTAAGTAAAGAATTTAAAACTCTTTCATTTTCGGCTTCCCATTGAGTTTTTTTAGGATTTTCTTTATCAGGCGTATTACAACCACCAACTTTATGAGCTACTTTGTTATATTGTAAGACATCCCAATCATCATATTCATTCCAATGATTTTGAAAATGAAAATTACTTTTAATATATTTTTTCATTTGTTTAAAAAGTTTATCTTTTTCGGAAGATTTCATAAATAACCTCCTTATAAGCAAAAATGGCGGAGAAAGAGAGATTTGAACTCTCGCAAGCGTAAGCTTCTATTAGTTTTCGAAACTAACCTCTTCAGCCTCTTGAGTATTTCTCCAAAAAGAAAAAATGGTGGATCCGGAAGGAATCGAACCTTCGACAAACGGTTATGAGCCATTAGCTTGACCTTCCAGCTACGGATCCATTTAGCATAGCGTATCACCAACACAGTGGATTTATATACGCTATAGAAATGCAACCTCACCTTATACTTAAAGATATCATCAGTATAAGGAAAACTCGCAAGAAACTTTAGCCTATTTAAATAGGATTTTAATAAAGTTAATGCTATAAAACAGTATAGTTGCGTCTATTTTTAATGTTATTTTTAATTATTAAGGTTGAACAACGGAAATAATTCCATTTTCGCCCATTTGATAAGTAGGAAGTTTACCATCCCACTTTTCATACTTGTAAACCTCTAAAAGTTTATTAACGCCTACTTGTAATTCAGTATCAGTAACTAAAGTTTCATCAGGTTTTACTAATTTATTGTATGTAATATCATCGGAAGTATCTTCTGTTCCCTTTGTATCAGTATATGTTACTACTGTCCAACCATTAACAGATGCTAACTTTTGTAATGCAATTGCTGCGTTCTTTTGACCAGCATATAAAGCTGTATCTGCTTCAATCTTTGCAACATCTTGATCAGCTTGTGCTCTAATTCTTGCAACCTCAGCCTCTGCCTCGGCCTTTAATTGTGCAGCACGAGCCTCTGCTTCTGCATTAGCAATAGCGATTTTCTTATTATTTTCAGCTTCTGCTAATTGTCTTTCTTGTTCGATTAAAGCTTGTTGACGCTTTTGTTCCTCAGCAACTTTTGCAGCAACGGCAGCTTCGAAATCGTCAGTAAAATTAATATTTGTTAATACGATAGTCTTAACATTTACATAATAACCAGTATTAATAGATGCCTCTACTGTTTGAGAAATATTTGCACTAATTTGAGAACGATTATTAATTACATCAGTTGCAGTATTTTGAGCAAATACTGACTTAATATTATCAAGTGCAATAGATGTAATCTTTGATTCTAACTTGTCAATAGTGCCATATTCAGTAGCAATCTTATCTACCTGAGTAGAATCAATTGCATATTGAAGGTCTGCTGTTACTCCAATAATTTGGTTATCTTTAGAATAAGTTTGTGTTTCAATCTTGATTTCTCTAACCTTTGTATCATAATAATCATACTTCTTAGTCATATAGAAATCCCAATATACACCAGCTTCACGGATACCAGCAACCTTACCCATATCTCTAACAACTGCAACTTCACCAGTGTTTACTTGATGAATATTTCCTGGAATGAAGATTGTGCAAACTACCATAGCAACTGCCAAAGCTCCAAATAATCCGACAGGCCACTTAGGTTTATCTCCATCATCATCTGCTCGATAAGCTTTGAAACCAGCAACTCCAGCAAATATTAAAGCTGACGAAATGAATACTACAAATAATACTACTTTAATTGCCATTTATTTTTTCTCCTTATTTTATTAAAATTTTCTTTTTCTTTTGGTTGCGAGGCCTAAGAGTCGAACTTAGTATTTTTGGCTTATGAGGCCAATGTGATTTATAGGTATCCGTTTCACTCGTCCGCAATATAATGGTGGCTCCGAGGGAATTTGAATCCCTGACCCACAGATTAAAAGTCTGTTGCTCTACCAACTGAGCTACGGAACCATTACTAGTATATTAGGTGTTTTTAATAACATTTTGTAAGTAAAATAACAATTTACTATAAAACTGTATTTAAACAATTTTATTAATGTTCTTTTTTAATTTACTTAAATATTAGGTGTTTAAAAATACCAAAAAATGGCCATCCATAGCGAAAATATCATTTTTTTAAAAAATAAAAAATGGTGCCTATTGTTGGAATCGAACCAATCGTGACTGCGTTATCAGCACAGCATTCTACCATTGAATTAAACAGGCATCTATTTGCAATATTGGTTTAACTGTTTTGGCACTAGATTTATAAGTCTGATAAAAATGAAATAAGTATAAACTCTAATTGCATTTATAATAAATTTTATTTTGGGATAACTGGATCTTTTTTACTTAGCAGGTAAACGAATTGAAATAAGTCTATCCTCTGCAAATAAAATTATTAACTATTTTGGTGCTCTGTGCAGGTCTCGAACCTACAGCCTTCATCTTGTAAGAATGATAGTCTCCCAATTGACGTAACAGAGCATTTTGGCACCCCCACGAGGACTCGAACCCCGAACTCAGACTTAGAAGGACTACGTTTTAAATTCCAGTTAGACTATGAGGGTATATTAAAATTAAATGTGGTAGGCACAGCGTCCCTCACTACAAGACACTTCCGTTTACAAGCATTGCATTTTCGTTATAAGCATTAAGTTGTATAACATCCTATAACTATTACATTTCTGTACCACATATTTAGATTATTTTGGTGCTTCCTAAAGGAATTGAACCTTTAACCTCCAATTTGTAAGAATGGAATCCAAACCATTAGACCAAGGAAGCATTTTTTGGTGGAGATTATGGGATTCAAACCCATCTGGTTTTCTGTTTGCAGGACAGACGACCACCTCTAGCAGTCCCAACCCCCATATTTATAATTTTTGAAAAGATTATATTTTAGAAATCATTTTTCCAAAAATATTATCTTTAGAAATCCAACCGTTTACTCTTTTATGATTGTTGGAAATTTGATAAGAATTATTTTTTATAGCTGAAATTAAATGGCAGTAATAATGTCCATTAACTTTACATAAAACAATATCATTCTTTTCTAAGATGGTATTTTCAGTTACTGGTTCCATAATTACACTTTCACCATTTTTAAGTTTTAGTGTCATAGAATTACCATAACCTGTTACAATGCAGGTTTCTCCATTCTTTAAATGTTCAGCTGTAATTTGATCTTCCTTACCTTTAAACATTTTTATCATCCTCCTCTCTTTATATATAATTTTGGTGGAGCCCCAAGGAGTTGAACCTCAGATACTTTAGACCTAGGATTTTTTAATAAAGCATATCCACATTGCCCCATTTATTTGGTGGGAACGGTGAGGCTCGAACTCACAGTCGCTCGGTTATCAGCCGAGTGCACGAACCAATCGTGCTGCGCTCCTATTTTATTGGTGGACAAGAAGGGGATCGAACCCTCGACCTTCTGATTGCAAAACAGACGTTCTCCCAACTGAACTACAAGCCCATAATGGTGCTGACGGAAAGATTCAAACTTTCGACCCGTCTCTTATAAGGAGACCGCTCTACCACTGAGCTACGCCAGTATTTAATATTTATTTTATGGTGCTGGATGAGGGATTCGAACCCCCATCTAGTGCTTACAAGGCACTCCGTCTAGCCATTGACCTAATCCGGCATTTTTTATTGGCGTGGACAACAGGACTTGAACCTGCACGTCAAATTACTTCGACTACTGGAAGTTTAGCAAACTTCTCCCATTACCAATTAGGGTTATGTCCACATTTTAACCGCATCGAATTCTACACGGTTAACCTTTTAATGGTCTCATAAGATCTCCATATTTAGATAACATTTCAGTATATACTTTAGTTTCACATACAGCCATTAATGTTCCTTTACTTCGATGTTTTTGCATCCACAAATTTTTAAGTTCATTAGAATTTTCAGCATCCATAAAGGTTACTTTTAATTCTTTATTTTTAGTATCAAAATATTCTACTCTAAAATTCATAAAATTTTACCTCAATTTCTTATATTTTGGTGCTGATTAAGAGGATTGAACTCCTATTTAATACTTACGAGGTACTTAGTCTGCCATTAACTTAAATCAGCTTTAAAATCTTTTATATAATAATTAGGTTGTTATCCACACAACATATTCTGCCATTTGGCGGAATGTTCTATATCCTTAAATCCAAATTAAATCCTCTACCTATTTTGGTAATAATAGACTTGATTGGTTTTCTATCTATCTCAAGAGCCGTCCATATCCACTAATATTCGTGTTTTAATCTGATAATAATTTAACCCAAATTTAAGTGAGTAATGTTATCAACATAGATTCTTAAACTACTAATTTTATTTATTTCTTTCTGGTGCTGGAGATAGGAATCGAACCTACAACCTTATCCTTACAAGAGATCTGCTCTGCCTAATTGAGCTACTCCAGCATTTTTTAAACTTATTGATTACGTACTCAATAAGTCGAGCACTAGAAGAACAGTTATTCTTATCGCTTGTACTTCACTATCTAGTACTTATATTTTCACTTGGTAGAAAATATCAAAACCTTTAACTTACCACTTACTTAATGTCCACTACCTACGACTGTAGGAAGAGCATCGACTCTCTTCATCTTTCAGTCAAACAAATATACTAAGTATTTAATATACTTGTTTCACGGAAAGATTTGTAAGTTTATATTTTAAAATTGGCGAGCCATAGGAGTATCGATCTCCTGCCCCTTGGGAGACAGCCAAGGATTCTACCATTAAACTAATGGCCCGTTTTGGCGGAAGCAGTGGGATTCGAACCCACGTATGCATACGCACGGCTTAACAGGCCGTTGCCTAACCACTAGGCTATACTTCCATTTATTTGGCGGACACTAGAGGATTTGAACCTCTCTAAGACGGCTTAACAGGCCGTTGCACAACCACTATGCCAAGTGTCCATATTTTATATTTAAAGCTATCTTGAAATCAATTCTTATTCTCTATTCAAGTTCCTCTACCATAATTTGAGTTTCACACAAACCAACTATCGCCCGTTTCATCTTAATTTAATAAGTTCGTTTCTGTTGCTGTTGTATTTTTTAATTAGCATCACAGCTAATGTGTGTGGTGAGTTTCCTCTATCCTATTATATATTATATAAGAGAATAGCATTAAGTTCTACGTAACCACCATTCTGTTTTTCAACTTAATATTTAACTATAACTTTTATTATTTAATTTGGCGGGCTATGAGGGAATCGAACCCTACTCCTCAAGCGTGACAGACTTGAACTGCAACCATTACACCAATAGCCCATTTACTAAAAATAAAAAGGTACGCTCGAATTCGAACATACCTTTATATTAAGGAGGAATATATAGAAAAACTTAAATACTAAATCTAGTTATGCTATCTATATCTATAAGAGATGTTTCGAATTCTGATGTTTTAGGCACGCTGAAATAACGGTACTATCAATGACGTTTCTAGTATCGTTGGCTGTAGCTATATTAATATTTCTTGTTACTAATAATTGTGCTAACATCATAACTCGAGCACTCCTTTCAAAATTTTTATTTAAAGTGAGCCACAAAGGACTTCACTATCGATTACTTGTATTATGTTTTTTTCTTCAAAAAAAATATTCAAAAAAGATATTTTATGAAAATTATTTATTTCACAATGAAATTAGGTGTTTAAATTTTAAAAAAAATGAAGAAAAATAAGAAAATTTATTTTTTTATTAAAAAAGTGATACCTGTTACAGTATCACCTTATATTTTTAATTATGTTCAGCTTCGTCTAACATCTTAACAGTATTTTCCAAAATTGAATACAATAGAGATTTCTTTGGAATATTGAATTTTGCACAAAGTCCTTCTAATGATAATAAGAAATTACCGTTATCTTGTCTTAAAGATGATGCTTTACAATCGCAAATCCATTCCATTACATCAATTAAATTCATATCAGCTATACCATTTTAAAATGTTACGGATGATGTCTTTCTTCTCTGTAATGATGATCTAATGCAGGTTTTAAAGCTTCTAAAGATGCTTTATATTCTTCAGAACCATAAGTTAATCCTTTTAATTTAGCATTTTGTTCAGCAAATAAAGATACCTCAGGCTCATATAATAATATACCTCTTTTCTTTAAAACGTTATGTGAGTATTAGGCGTTTAAAATGTCAAAAGTATTATATCCTTATATTTTTTTAACGATAAAAAATAATAAAATGTAAAAAAAAGAGGATTTGCATCCTCTTGTTATTATTCTTCACCATATGTTGGAATGATATAAATTAAAGTTTCAAAAATATCAAAATCATCAGGTATATATCTTAAATTCTTTTTGATTTCTTTAAGTAATTCTTCCATAGAATTATAAGAAGGCTTAAATAAATTACCAGATTCTGAAATAGGGATAAAATCAGCACCATCAATTTTTAATTCCTTATGGAAACAACTACCATCTTTTAAAACTTTATAAAAATCATTTGTTTCTCCATCATAAATACTTGTGTGTCTTTCAAATAAGCCATCACCAGATTGATAGAAAACATCTTCTTCTTCTAAAAGATGAATGATTTTTTGTGTTAGAGTATCGCCTTCTTGTTTGTAGGCATCTTCTAAAAAATGGTCTAAACATTCATAGCTAGTATAAGTCTTAATAAACTCTTCTTGCTTTTCTGTCTTTTTTAATAAATCTAAAGCTAATGCTTCCTTATATGCTGGCGTTGCAGCAACTGCTAAATATTCCATTTAAATTTCCTCCTATTAATTATGCTTTAGCAAAGTTGTGTAATTTTTCATCCTATTTTTATTTATAATATAATCTTGTAAATTAATACTAAAATCATCTAAATAATGATCAGATATATATAAATAATCTAGAATGTTTTTAATTTGAGTTTTATTAAACTTTAATAATGTTAATAAATCTTTTATTTCATTAACTAAAATAGGGCTATCTTTTGAACTTTTACTATAATATCCATTGAAATCATTATCTTCACAATTTGTAAAAAGATAATTATACATTTCTAGCGGAGAAATACAATCAGTATTAAACATAGTAAAAATTTCATCTTTAAAATCAAATTTGTTATCCTTTTTTAAATACCACTTATTAAGAAATTCTTCTTGTGATAATTCTTCATCGTTCCAACAAATACGTTTACGATAATATACATTATCTTCTGGAACAGTTTGGTTGAAATTCTTTAATGTTTCAGAATCTCCTTCCATTTCAAATATTGTTAAATAAGCTAAATTGGATTGAAGCTCTGTTTTATTTTCAACAATATCATTTAAGGATTCAATTTCATCAGCCCTCTTTTTTAAAGCAGAATAAATCTCATCAGATTGACTTTGAGATGTAATAGTATATCCATCTCTTTTTATTATACCATCATTAGCATAAGAAATATCTATAAACATTTTTCTCATTATAGTTTTCCTCCTATATTATATAATGACAATACCTTTTATGTTTAAAAATAAAAATGGTAAAAAATACAAAAAAATGAAAACACTTTCATCAATGTATTGTAGAAACTAGCAATACAATTGAAGAAAATTATTCCGCTGTATTAGATAAAAAAGTTCTATCTAGTGAAAAGAAAAAATTTATCAGGTTTAGTTTTTGATGATATTTATGTAATAGAAACTGAAAATGGCATTTGTTATTATACTACTAATGTAACAAATAAAACAACTGATACAATTACTATTACTCCAGAAGATATTGTTGTTTATAATGGTGAAAATGTTTTAGAAAATTTATTTGGTGATATAAAAATTTTCGAAGATGAATTTATAACTGTTAATTTTGAAACAACAAAAGGAAATTTTGAAGATTTAAAAATAGAAATTTTTAGCTCAAACAAAGCAATTACTTTTGAATAAGAAAAAAAGAAAAAGACTTTAAATTAAAGTCTCTTTTTTTATTCATCGTAATTTTCTTCAGGAGCTAATTTAATAAAAATTAAAAATAATATAACTGAAAATACGTGAACTGAATATAAAGTTAAATACCACAAAGAAATTTTGATTGCCAAAATAATAGGAGCTATAGCACCACCTAAACTTATTAATATTATCAAAATATAAAATAAACTAGTTAAAAACTTATCTTTATTCATTTATCGTATCCTCCTTTATATACTTTTTCTTCGATAAATATCAAAGTATTTTGCTGGTTTGTTATTTTCTAAAAGCGTAATTTTAAAGCCTTCATTATATTCTTTTAAATTTGAAACGTCATATTCAACTTTATTATAACAAAATGAATTAGGATTTGAAGCATATTGTGAAATGATATTGAAAATTTGATTTTTAGAAGCTAATTTTTCTTTAGTTAAATCAGTAATTACATCATTTTCATACATTTTAATTTCAAAAAGTGGCAAATCATCTTTTGCAACATTTTCTAAGAATAAATCATAATTATATGGTTTCCATTCTTCTTTTGTTGCAATCTTAACAGTTTCTAAGCACCAATTAACAAATTCAATGCTTGCTTTTCTATTGCCGTTTTGATCATCTACGCCATCAAAGAAACGACCTACTATTTCATCATTAATACACTCTGAACAAGCTTGTTTCAAAGTTGTTAATGCCATATTTTCATCAACAATATACATTTCTTCAATTAAATTTTTAGTTTGCGAATAAGATGAACTAGGCTCTAAATGATTATTTCGGGTGTAAGCGTATCTTAAATTACCTAATATCATTTGATACATAGTTTTAACATCAACTAACATTTGTTTCATAAAAACCTCCTAATTTTTATTAGAATTAGTTATTAGATTATAAGCCTTTTCTTTATCACTTTTATACATTCTATAAAGTTTACCTTCATATTCTATTAAATTGACTTCATTATCAAAATCAGTATAAGTATCTTCAAAATAATATTGAGCTAATTCTAAAAATCTAATGATCATTGTTTTATCCATATTTTAAAACCTCCGATTTTTTAAATTTTTTCAAGTTTTAAACTGTTAAACATCTCTTCTCCTGTAATAGTTATATTGCCTTTTGAAGAAGGTTTATATAAAGAAATTTGTGGAAATCCTCCCCAATCTAAATAATAATTCAAATTATATTCTTCTTCATTAAATTTAACTTTTATTAATTTTCCTTCTTCGGAAAAATCTAATTCTTTATAAGTTAAATACTTTTTATTTGATGTATCATTCTTTTTAACAAAATCTAAAATTTGTTTATTTTGCTTTTCTAATTTTTCTTTTAAAATTAAATTCTTACCATCCTTAAAAGTATCTTTTTCAATTCTATTAAAATAAGAAAGTAAAATTGCTTCTACTTTTTCACGTTCAGTTAAACTAGAAGGCATAAATAATATAATATTATTATATGAAACAGCTATTTGAAGTTCTTCCATTTTTTCTAAAACCCAAGAAAATTCATCAGTAAATCTGTTTGTCTTTAATAGGTTATTAAAAATAAAAGCGATATGTGTTTTTTTATCTTCGACAGTTTTAGCTAAATTATAAAAAATCAAAAAGTCATCAGATGTATATTCATTAAAACTTTTGCCAGAAATAGAAATATAATTTCCGTTTATTTCATTTTTAATATATTCGTTAATATCTTTCATATAATCACCTTCCTATTTAAATATATTAGGTGTTTTTTAGTAAATACTATATTCAAAACAGCACCAATAATAAGAAGCTATATAATCGCTATATGCATCGGTTGTATCGTCATTTTCAGATATTGATATATATATTTTAATTTTTGAATAAGTTAATTCATTTTTTTGGAAATCGTCAGAAAATTCATCTATAACGTATTTTCTTGATGAAGAATTATATGATAAAATTTCGGTTTTGACAACTTCATCCGAAGAGTTTAGAAATTGAACACTCATACAATGATAATCAGGAATATATTTTTGATAATTGTAGAAGGTTTCACTATTTCCACCTTCACTCCAACTATCACTATCAGGTCTTACATCATCACTAAGCCAGCTAATCCAATAAGAAGTATAATTTGTATTACTTCTAGAATACAAATATGAATCAGGCGCAAAAGCCTTGAAAGTTAAATTCCAATTATTATTTTCATTTTTTTCAAAATATAATTGTGAATTATTAAATTTAAATTGTATGAAATCTTTGAACTCATCTTCAGTTATATCAGAAGCAGGTAAAATTTCTTCTTGATAAGTATAATTATGTGCTATTAAAGTAGGCTTAGTAGCTGGAAGTATTGATGGTTTTGTAAATTTATATCCACAAATTGGACATTGTTCATAAGATGAAAAGCCAGTGGTTTCAAATGTAGCCAATTGAGCGGGAACAGTTTCTCTTTGATGTTTATAATCTGTTGTTACATCTTTTGTTTGAGTAGAAAAAACATTATTTTCAAAATTTGCAGTATAAGTAATAACTTCTTTTGTATTGCAATTACCTTCTGTTTTAATAGATGAAGTAGTAGTTGCTGTTTCAGTTGTAACTATAGTATTATTAACTAAATCGGTTTGAGTAGCTATTACTGAGCTATTATCTTCATTCCATTTATAATCTATTTTTAATAAATAAGGAATTACTTCTTGTTCTTGAAGAACTGTTCCACATATTGAACAATGACTTCCTTCTGTAAGACCTGTTTCGGTATATGTTGGTGCAACAGCAGGATCTATTACTTCTTTATGTGAAGCAGGTAAAATAACTGTTTTAGATTGAACTTCAAAAATATCACTTTCAAATTCGTTAGTTGTATATACAACTATTCCAGTAGAAATACAAGATGGTTCCTGAACAATTTCTTTTGTTGTTTGAACTTTATTAACTTCAGTCTTAGAACATTTTGAACAAGTGGAACGTGCCACTACAGAAGTATTATTGCTTGACCATTGATATTTTGGTTCTTCCCAGGTATGCTGACACACTCCTGCATCAGGAGTAGAAATATCAGTAATAGGATTGTCTGTATTAGGCAATAATGTTTGTTTTTCTTTATTAAACATATCACAAGAAGTTAGCATAAATCCTAGTAATGCAATTCCTGATAAAAATAAGAAATGTTTTTTCATTTTTGGACACCCCACATTCGAAACTTTTACTTTTATATTTATGTTTTATAAGAGGCCATTTTAGGGTAAAATAAAAAAGAGGTTATTCCTCTTTTTCATATTCTTCTATTAATTCATTGACCTTTTTTGTGAATTACATACGACTGAAGTCGTATGCTTCTAAATAGCATTGCTATTATTTAAGAAGTTTGGTATTTGAGTTTCCACCTAATTTAATTAGGCAATCCTTATTCTTATAGGCGTATCCACTTCGCCTCTACTGTATAGGATATTTATATCCACAACATTACTTTTCTTTAATATATTTAATGCACCATTTACATCTGCATTAAGACGCATACCATTTTTGCATTGATATAGTCCTCTGCGAATTCTTGAACCACTAAATTCATATTTTTTTGGATTATCACAATTGTATGCTGGGATTTTGTCATTATCCCAAAAACTTGCTTTCGATGTATATGATTCTTCTTGCTTTACAAATTGAACATTATTTAATTCGCAAAGATACTCTAATTTATTTCGTAATTTACCATAAGGAATATTAACAAAACTTTGATTATTTACTTTTCCTATATTGCTATTACGTTGAAAAGTTTCATTATAACCACATACTAAAATTCCTATATTATTATTAATACAATAATTAATTATAATCCTTGCAACTTTATTCATATAGTCGTTAACTTTATTATTTCTATTTCTAGCAATATTTTTTTGCCTTTCAGTAAGTTTATCGCCATATTTTTGTTTATCTTTTATTGATTGTAATCTTGCATTTTCTTTATTAAACCACTGATTTATTGATTTTAATTTTCTTCCATCTATTATAAAAGTTTTTCCTTCAGTAGAAACTGCAGTAACTAAATTATTTATACCTAAATCTAATGCAAGTGTATTGTCAGTATTTAAATTTCTTTGAATAATATCTTTTTCATAAGTATATTGAATCTCAAAGAACCTTGCTTTTGATTTTGGAATAATTCTAATTTCTTTTATTTTTTTATCTTTTAAAATAGGCGGAATAGTAATTTCTACATTAGAATGATTTTTTCTAAAAGAATTAGAAAATGGTAAAATTAATTTATTTTCATTAAGTCTTACAAAGCCTATCACTAAAGTATTAAAACCGTCTTTAGGAAGATAATGAGGCAATTTGCAATCTTTAAAAGAATATTTGCCTTTTTTAGCAAATTTTAATAATCCAAAGAAAGATTTAAAACTTCCATCAATTTCTTTAATGATTTGTTGAGCCATATTAGAATTAAGCATTTTGTAATTAATACTATTTTTTAATAATGAATAATTTTTTTCATAATTTAAATATTCACCTTCATTAAAATAATATTGTCTTACATTATAGATTGCTTCATTAGCTAAATTTTTAGCAATATGACATAATAATTTAATAGATCTGTAATCTTCTTTAGACAAATGTTTAACTTGTTGTTTAACCGTTAGATACATTTCGTTACCCCCTTTCTTTAAAATTAAGATATATTCATCTCAAATACATTATGTTTTTTACTAAAAATATCGCTTTTTAGTAAAAAAGACAAGTTGTATCTCTTAATTAAAATAAAGAGTGTTAACTTGCCAACTCATAAACAGCTAATGCTTCCTTTGTGAATTTTTCATTATCATCAAATACTTTTGAAACTCCTGATGTGGAATTAATTTTTGATAAGTCATCTTTATGGAGTTGAACCATAATCTTTAGATTATTTAAAACCGTTTATATCCTTGTGCATAGGAACCCCTTTGCTGGGGGAGATCTAACCGTAGAAGATGATGTTATCATTTTATAATAATGTGGCTAAACTGATAAGAGCTGTTGCTTTACCATTAAGCTACTTTCTTTTTAGAAAGGAAGGATTCGAACCTACATACACGGCTTGGATAATATCTGAAATAAGTATTAGCTCTAATTATTTTATAATTCAGGACAACGCTTGAACCTCTAGCCTCCGAGCAAGCTAAATAGTTTACTAGTTCACTAAATTAGCCCACTCAGGTGGGAATCGAACCACACGATAATTTATTTGGTCACCTCCATCTAATATTTTCTCTCATTAGTGGAGTCTTGTCGTGAATCAAGTTTTTATTTTTTAAAAAATTATTGAAAATTGCGCAGAATTAAGATTATTTTTATTTATTTTAGAATCAGAACACGGTAAGGTGTTTAAAAGATTTTGAAGAAATATTAAGATTTTGCGCAGATTTATTGATTTTAATTAAATTTGGAGCCCGGTACGGGAATCGAACCCGTATCTTCACATTGGCAATGTGATATCATAACCATTAGACCAACCGGACATTATGGTGCCCAACCCAGGAATCGAACCTAACGAGCCATAAGACAAGAAATTTACAGTTTCTCCCGCCTCCATAACGGTTTACTTGGGCAAATATGGTGGCCCGCCTAGGTAACAATCCTAGCGAATGCAAAAGCATTTTTGATTTACAGTCAAAACCTCCTCCTTAAAGGGTTATCGAGCCATTTTTTATTGATATTAAGTTATAATAATAGTCAGAAGACATAATAAACACTTCCTTTTAATATTTTTTATTGGAGCCGGAGGCGGATCTTGAAACCGCATCATCTGAATTGTAATCAGATATACTAACCTTTATACTACTTCGACATTTGGTGGACAGAGATGGAGTCGAACCATCGTTTTTGGTTTTTCAGACCAGCAGACCAACCGTGTATCTCATCTGTCCATATTTGGCGCTGAGTGTAGGATTTGAACCCACGGTAGCTTTCACTACGTCTGATTTCAAGTCAGGTACAATAAGCCAGACTCTGCCAACTCAGCATTTTAAATATTTATATATTATTTGGAGTGATGTACCGGAATTGAACCGGTATCTTCGACTTGGAAGGACGACATAATAGCCATTATACTAACACCACATTTGGAGAACAGGGACGGATTCGAACCGACGACATATAACAGGGTTGCGGCCTGCCGTGTTGAGCCTCTTCACCACCTGTCCATCAAAAATAAAAAGACTTATCCATTACAGAATAAGCCTTTTTTGAATCGAATTTTATATTTTAATACGGAGGAAAATATATGAGAAAATATACAGCATATCAATTACCTTGACTTATTCATATTAACAGTATTTACTTTTTCAAAACAGCCATAAAAACCAGAGCCAGAAAAACATCCGAATCCGTTAAATGATGAATATGAATATGAAGTATTAACTGTTAAACGTGTCATCATAACTGATACACTCCTTTCGATTTTTTAATCTTTTTGGTTCATTTGAAGAACCATACATTTTTAATTATGTTTTTTTCTACAAAAAATTGTAAGCTTTTATTTTAAAAATGCAAAATCTTTTTGCTTACACTGACATTAGGTGTTTAAAAATGAAAAAAACGAGAAAATGATTAAAAAAATTAAAAAAAGAAAAAGAGGAATTTAATCCTCTTTATTTTGTAAAGCAATATTGACCAATTCATTAACAATAGTGTCTACAGCTTCATCGATAATATCGGCTTGCTCAGGAGTTTCATCTCCGTGTGTAACGCCTAATTTATCTTGAATTAAACAAGCGACTTCATTGATTGTATTGTGAATTTTAGTATTAGTCTTTTCTTTTAAGCCTAATTGTTCTAAAATGAATTCATTTCTCATTTTGATAAAACAAGATGATAAATTAGAATCTTCGTTTTCAACAATAAATAAATTAGTATATCTAATATCTAGCTTATTACCTTTGATGAAATCTAAAATTTTTTTATAATCATCACAATTACCAGCTGTTCCAACACCTGCCAAATCTGATTTAAGTACATCAATTATATCTGCCTTTGTAAAGAAAATAACATCTTCTAATTCAAGAGGATTATAGCAATTGAAATAATAAGCAACATTATTATTGGATAACATTTCGTTATATTTCTTTTCCCATACATCAGTAGTAAAGCGATGAGAATGATTTAATATTTCATCCTTGTTCTTGATCGAAATAAAATAATCATAGCCATCTCCAAAGAAGTTCATAAATTCTAATAATTTAGAAACTGATAAATCTTCTAATATAGATGTTTTAGCATCAGGAGTATTATCAGAAGTATCTTCTTTTAAAACTTTGTTATCAACTATTGAATCAAATTCTAATGTGGAAAGTTCTTCAACAGCAGCTAGGCAAGGCGGATAGTGTTTATTCCAAATAACTAAAGAACCACTGATTAAAGGATTAGGCTCATCAAGTAATAGTTCTAAAGGCTTATTATACAAAGCAAAAGCTGTTATATAAACCAATATTTCCTTTGGATTAGTTACTTCTTTATTTAGAACAAGTTGGTGAGCCATATCAATACCATTATCATAGTTTTCGTCAACGTATTCAACATTCGGATTTTTGAAACTGAACAATTTAGCTGTAAAACCTAATTGTTTTAAATGAGTTGAAGCGCACAATACCAATTTAGCATCACCGCCAAATGTATGATATGTACATCCTAATGATAATACTATTCCCTTACTTAAAGATATATTCCCATAAAAAGTATCACATTGTGTGGGAATAAAGAAATCTAAACAAGCAGGATGATTGTAAATAGGTCTCTTAAAAGGTATTTTTTCCCAGTTTTGAATAAAATCAAAATAATATTTTGTAATTTCTCTCATATTTTTCCTCCAATATATTTTAATTACAACACTTTTATGTTTGAAAAGAAAAAAAGTGCCGAAAGTGACACCTCATTTTTTTATCATTTTATTTTTAATCTAGTCCATATTTAGAACATTCATCATCATATAGATCACCGATGCCATAAAACATAGCAACGGCCATCCACATACAACCAATGAATGAAAACTATAAGTATCCATTATCTGTAATAATAGAAAAAATTAAACTAACAATTGAACCAATAAAAATAAAATAGATAATAAAACAGTAATAAATTTAGGCTTACCATACCAAGGTATAACCTCTTCTAAAATAAAACGTAAAATCATTTTTCTTTCCCTTCCTTTTTCTCGAAATGATTTGCAAAAATATTGTAGTTAACAATATTTTAAAAGTTGCAATTACTTTACGTTTGATATAAAAAATAAAAAAAGCACTATAATGTGCCTTTTTCTAGAATCGTTTTTATTTAATAGAGAGGAAAAAATATAGAGAATGTAAGGAGTTAAAGTAGTAACTTTACAAAGAATAAGTGGTACTTAGAACGAATTCGTTTCCCAGATTAACTCCTTACAAATATCATTAGGTGTTTTAATTTTAAAAAAAATAATAAAAATGAAAAAATTTTTAAAAAATTAATATTTAATTAAAAAAACTTTTAAATTTTTGTTTTTAGCTATATTAATCATACATAAAGCACCTTTAGATATACCATTCCAGAAGACAATTAATGTATCACCATATTTAGCCATTTCCCATTTTTTCTATATCTGAAATGTTAATATTTTTGAAAAACACTTTCTTTTAATAATTTATAATTATCAAAAGTTCTAGTTCCGGCCATAATTAATTTCATATTTTCACCTCTTATTTTTATTTTAAAATTCTTTTGTTATCTACTTCCTATGTACAATGGAAGAAACTAACTAAACAAGGTGCATCATCACCATCATAATATTCTCCAAAGATCTCTTTGCATAAATTATATACTTCTTGAGCGCCTGGATGATCAGCTATATCAAATATACGCATATCAAAATCGGCACCACTAGAATATAATTCATCCTGCTCTACCTTCTTTAGAACATACATAATATAAATATAATTGCCGTTCATACCATCAATAATAATCTGTAAACCAGGTTTATCTGCGTTAGGATTTTCAAAGTCATATGCGCTATACTCTGGATGCTCACCTAAGAAAGCATCTATCTTCTTATAGTTCTTATCATAATCTAGCTTATAACCAATTCCTAAATAATGTGTTAATTCTACGCTCATAATTAATATTCTCCCTTAGGTTCTTTACTTTCTACATAATCAGGAGTAGCTCTATCTTCTCCAACTGTTTCTGTTGTGTAGTTATATCCAAATTTACGACATAAATCTTTTGCAACATCTAAATCTTCAGTTATACATACCACCCAATGAGCAGTTTTATAATAACCAATATCTTTACCTTCATATACTACATAATATTTTTTCATATTGTTTTTCCTCCTATTTTATTAAATAAATATCCTTAATTATATTAGGTGTTTAAATAAAAAATACCCGCTAATTGCAGGTATTCTTTTCAATAATTTCAAGTAGTTTTTTCTTTTTAACTACCTCTTCAAAACTCATATTTTCATATGGTTTATTTAAGATTTTCATTCGTTCTTCATAACTTATGTTAGTATCATAATTTTTTAAAGAACAAATAAGTTTTAAGGATGTGTCAACCTCAATAGGGTTCATTTTTTTCGAAGGCTCTAAAAATTCAATAATATCAAGTAATAGTGAATTTAATTCTTTTCTTAAATCTTCACCTTGCTTTACTTGAAATAATGTGGATAGATTATGCTTTAAGTTAAAACTAAAGCAATCACAGTAAGCAATTGATTTTCCAGAAACATTTATACCAATATTCTTTGAGGGGATATAAATATCTATTTTTTCATCAGTTGGTGATGTAAAGTTTATTATTGCATCTTCGAAATAAACTTTGATATTTATATGAAATAATTTTTTTAATACTTCAATATTATTATTTTTCATATTTCATCCACCTCTTATGCATAAATTCTTTCTTCTCTAATTGCCGAATTAAGCAATGAAACTAATTCATTAGTTTGTTCATTTTCTAATTCTTTAGAGAATTTTTCTGTAATTTTTCTATCGATTGCTACCAAATCAGCTGGTGATGCATCAAATTCTTTTATTAAAATATCCTTTATTTCAGATTTAGTTGCATTAGGCATACCATATCTTAAAAGTAAATAAGATTTTTCAATATTGTTAATAAAAGAAATATTTGATAAGATTGCTATGATTTCTTTAGCATAATTTTTTCTGCTTGCTACGTGAGATAAATCTGGACAAGTTTGTCCTCCATCATTATAAATTGCTCTACATAAAGATTTTGTTGCTTGTAAAAATGTTGTCTTTTTTAAAGGAGACAAACTATCTTCGGCTTCTTCTAAAGAAACATTATGAGTTTTAGAATATTTTCTAATTTCATTATTTAATATTCTAACTCGTTCACAGGCATTTCCTAAATTTAGTGGAAAACCTAAATCATAAGCTGTTGTTCTTAAACATTCTTCTATATAAAAATATAGATAAGTAGTAGGCTTACAAGGTTTACCACTTTCATTAGCACCATTATAAAAGCAAAGTCTATAATAAGCTTCCATAATAGCATCTTGATACATATCATCAAGAATATCTATGTATACTAATTTTTCTTTTATAGAAAGATAATAATCAAATACTTTTGAATGAACAAAATTTAGAATATTATCATCCATTAAAATACGAGCCTTCAATAATTGATCCTTGGTAGGTTGAACTAAATGACATCCTTCTTCATTTAGTCTAACAAATGAATTCATACTATTTTTCCTTCCTTTTCTCTAAATCGTTTCTTCCTTTTTAAATATGAATTTGTTGTAAACAAATAACGTTTATTTACTCTTACTTTATGTTATAAAAAAAAGAGGAATTAAATCCTCTTAATTTTAATTAAATTTGTTCAATGGTAGCATCTTTAGAAACTGAATAATAAACACTACGAAGAACTTCTTTTGCTGACATAAGATCATAAGTTTTAGCTCTTTCTTTTTGATAAACACATCTATAATGTATTTTAGATAAAGAATAAAGCCAAGAGCCTTGTGTTAATCTAATAACATATTTATTCTTATCAGGTTTATAATTATTAAAGCCTTCTAAGAAAATAGCATATGTTTCAGCATAAGCTTGCTTAACAGCATTAGGATATTCGGCACTAAATCTTTCATCACCGAATTTTTCCTTTAATTTTAAATACATTTCGTGTTGTTTGTTGTAATCGTGATTAGGATCATCATCAAACAAATATGTGTATTCAATTCCAGCTTCTTTTGCTAACTTCTCATAAATAATTTTAGTTGGTGTTTGATACAACTTATAAGTATCAATATTATTTTCTTTAACAAAATCTCTAACCTTCATAAAAGCATATCTAACCTTTTTACTACAAGTTGACTGTAATTTTAAATTACCTTGAATTAAATCTAAAAATAGATTAAATAAACCATCTCTATTAAGATTATAAGCGGTTAAAGTGTGCCAGTCATAAGGTCTTACATTGTTACTTGTACAAGTGACAACAATATCACCATTTTTCTTAATACTTAAACTTCTTGCAATTTCATAGCTCATATATTTTTCCTCCATATTATATTTAATTGCAATTATTTTATGTTTAAATTGAAATTTGTGTTATAAAAAAATTACAGAACCGAAGCCCTGTAAATTATTCATTTATCTTTTCAGGTTTTAATAACCACCAAGTTTTCCCAAAATCTTCTATTTTAAAACAAGTTTTTGTTTGACGATAAGAAGTTATTTCAAAACAAAGATAAGAATGAGTTTCATAATCTAATTTTAATTTAGGAGTTTTAGAAGAAGCAAAAATTTCTTTACCTAAATTAGAATTACCCTTTCCTGTTGTTTTATATTTAATACCATATTTTAAAGCACATCGAAATATACCTATAAAGTTTTCATAAAGATTTAATCGTTTATAAATTTCTTCATAAGATGGTAATTCATTTTGATTTATATCATCGAAATCTTCTTGTTCAGCAATTTGGTTTTTAGTAAGGTTTTCCATTGTGATTCTCCTTATTTTTAGTATAAACTTTTTATGTTTTGAAAAGCATCAAAAGTAATAAAAAACAGAGCCGAAGCTCTGTTAGTTCATTAAGATTACATAAAATCAAATATTGACATTTGATAAATATTACCTTTTACTTTTGAAGGTCTATAAAGTTTAAGCATTTCGTGATTCATTCGCTTATATTTAGTTTCCCAAGTCATAAGTCTTTCAGCTTCGTATTCTTTGTCAAATGGAAGCGGAACATTCATTGCGATGTAAACATCTTTCATAGTGGCCATAGCATATCTATAAGTTTTAGGTTCAAAATCATAAAGAATTTTTATCTTTTCAGTTATATCCTTACGATTCTTTGAATATGGACATAAGAAACATCCCGTTCTCTTACAGCCATAAACGGTATAAGCTTTTGAAAGTGGAATATTATATCTTTTAATATACTCATTTTCAATTTCTTTTGTCCAGTCGATGATTGGCATCTTCTTTTCAATACTACGCTTATTTTTACCAATTCCAATTTCTTTTACAACTGTACAAGCTTTACCACCAGATGCAACTCGTTTTGCATAAGCAGTTGCTCTTATTCCACCCTCATCAACCATTTCACCATCAAAGAAAGCTTTAATACCATTTTCAAGATAATACTTTTCAAATGGTTTCTTTTTTAATACATAGCAACATTTATCTGATACCTTAATATCAAATTCTGGATTTAATATATGAATATCTTTGTTTGCTAAAATAAATTTAGCTGTTCTCTTTTTACTCTCTAAATTTGATTTGCCATAAACTAAATTATTTTTTGCACTTTCTTTTCTTGATTCTTTCTTTGCATTTTGATAAGCATCAATTAATTGACTTTTAGCTTTTGAAACCATTGGTTTACCATATTCTTTTTGACATTGAACAAAGCTCTTTTCTGGCTTAATAATTTCAATGTTAGGATAATATTCTTGCATTTCCTTTACGAATTCTTTAGTAGCACTTAATTCAAGTCCTGTATTACTAAATACAGCTTTTGGTAAATAAGATATTGTTCCTAATTCATAGCATTGCTTACACAATCCTAATACTACTGTAGAATCTTTTCCACCACTCCAGCTTACTATTAATTCATCTTCATTATATCTATTGCAAAGGTCTTCAATTCTATGCATTGCCTTTGAAACTGCTTCGTCTAAAGTTAAAGTTGTCATAACACCCATTAGATAACTAAAATCCAATAGGTAATAAGGAGTCCTCCAATGCTATCTCATCAAGATTGAAAAATCTTAACTTTCACGCCGTTATCCTTTTTTTATAAATGTTATTTTAACAACTTACATCAACCTAGTTTCACTAGGATTAGTTATTTTCCTCCTTCTTTAGACTATTTAAAATAATATTTCTCTTCATTATTTTTTCCTCCTTAATATTATTTTTTTTCACAGTTACATTATGTTTTAACTAAAAAACGCAAATAAAAAAGTGGTTCTAATAAACCACTTAATTATTTTTCATTTTCTTGTTCTAGTTGCTGTAAAATATCAAGAGCAGTTGAATAATCTTTTTCATTAACAAATACTCCTTCATTTCCTTGAACAGAATAAATTTCACGATCTTCTAATTCTTCCATAAAATCACATACATCTACAGAAGAATTTGTTAATTTTAAAAATTTTTGTTTTGGCATTTATTTTTCCTCCTTATCTGGAAGTCTAAACGTATTCTTTTGTTTAGTCATTGCAAATTCATAAGCTTCATCAAAAGTATCAAAATGAATTTCATCACTATCACAAAAAACATCATAGCCAGTTAAAGAAGGCATATCTATCATTTCACCAAAGTTCTTGCAATCTGTAATAGTTGTTCCATTCACTTGAATTTTACATCCCCAAAAAGTAATACTTTCTACCTCATAAATTTTTCCATTGTTTACGTATTTCATATTTTTCCTCTACTTTCTATTTTATTAACAACTTTTTTATGTTTAAAATAAAAAAGAAGGCAATTAACCTTCTTTAATTTTTAACCATTTCTAAGTTTTCTAACGACAACGTTGATAAAATGAACACCTAAAGGTGTTCAAAAATCAAAAAGAAAATCTCCAAAAGGAATAAAAGTTAAAAATAAAGGTTGTTAGTAAATAAAAGTATATTAAAGGTTACTTAAATAAAATGAAAATAAGAAAGGATATTAGTTAAAGAAGAGGATGGTATTTAAATATTACAAGCCAATTAAAAATAAAAAAAGCCTTTGAATAATAAGAAACTTTTTAAGAAATACTTTTTAAATTTAAATAGAAAAAAAATAATAAGTAAGTTTATCACTCATAAAATTATTAAGAGTTTAAAATTACTAAAAAATAATATAATGATAAAATTTTATCGAAAATATAGTAAAATATTATCATTTTTATTTAAAATCAATAACTTAGTAAATATATTTAAAAAATAAAAAAGGCAATTAATTTTGCCTTCTTTATATTAATGATTATTAGAAAGGGAGATCTTCTGGGAAATCTTCCGAAAGTTCATCGTCAACATTTGAATTATTAATGTTAACATTTTTTTCATCAGAAGAAGTTTCACTTTTTGCAATGTAAGAATAGTCTTCATTATCATCATCGATATCATTGTCATCATTTTCATCATCAAAATCAGGATGAATTTCTTCACCTGTTATAGAATTTTCATAGCTACCATAACCATCAGCCCATTCGTCAGCGGTTAATTCACCATTTTCCCATTTTGAATGATAATAATTGCTATTGTCATCGTGACCACTAAGTTCAATTTTAAGATTCCATTTTTTAGAAAACGATGCAATTTGTTCGTCAATGCTTTCATTGATGAATCTAAGACTTTTTCCATCTTTTGAAATTTCATAAACATCATTATCTTTACCTATTTTAATGAATTCTTGCTTAATAGCTTTGGCATTTTCTTTAGAAAGAACAGTATTAATAGTATATGTTATATCGTACATATTGCTCCTTCTTAAATCAAATAAATTCTGTTATAATAATAACTAATATTATGGCTTAAAAATTCATCTACTGGAACAACATCGAAACTATCACCATCGTTTGTGCCATCAGCATATCTAAATTCAATTGAAATAGCATTGACAATTTTTGGATGCTTATAAAAAGTAACGTTGAATTCTTTAAACTTAGAAGTTGATTTGCCCTTTTTTAATACTTCATTTAAAATTTGTACTTTAGTTTTTCTCATATTTAATTCCTCTCTATCAAATATTTTGACAATTTAAATTATGTTTATAAAAAAAACGGTATTAAAACCGTTTTTATTTTGTATTATTCTTTTTTTCTTTTAACAATTCGATAGCTTTTGTTATTTCTTTATGATAAACTAAATCCTTATAAAAAGGAAATCCATTAATACCATCTAACATATCACTCATTCTAACTTTACTATCGCAAGTTATATCGAATGTATTGATTAAGCCTTTTAATGCTATTACACAATCTTTTATTTCACTTGACGATAAACCAAGTTCTTTTTCAAGTGCCTTATATTGTTCCATTTCATCATAGTGTTTCTTTGTTATAACTGTGACCTCAACTCCACTTTTATTTGTAAAAGTCCAAGAACTGTTATCATCAACATCACAATAGTCTTGTAGTGAATCAAACTTATTTAATGCTTCTTCTATTTCTTTATTCATATTTTTATCTCCTTAATGATTAACAGGAACATATAGTGGAATGTTTTCAAATTCAGTATTTTTAGTTTTAATCGTCCATTCATCATAAATTACTTGATGTGGACACTTTAATCCTCTCAATACTAAAACTTTCCATTTTCCAAATCTATCTTGTTCTATTAAAATATTTTCAGGATCTATAAAATCTGCAATAGTATCAAAACAAAAATCTTTTATTTTGTCTTTCATACCTATTAATTTACCATTTGCGTATGTGTATGTATTAAATACCTTTCCATTCTTGTATTCGGTAATAACACACCAATCAAATGGTTCATTTGAAGATGATTTTAAAAGTTCTTGATTGATTTTATCATCTCTTAATTGACATTCTTTAACAGCCTCTTCCAAAGTATCGAATTGAGAGCTCATTTCATATAAGTCATTATCTTTATCGTAGCATTCTACTTCAAAATAATTTTGTTTTTCCACTTTTATTTTCCTCCAATATTATTTTTATAAAACACTATAATTATGTTTAAAAAGAAAAAGGCTTACTGCATAACAAACATTATTTGCACCTTATAAGTTGGAAAAACGTGTAAAAATTGCGCTTTTTTGGTTGGAAAAATGTGAAAAAATGTATTTATTCAATTTCTTTTAATAATTATTCTTTTATATGGTTGAATTAATTTACCATCTTGTTCTAAAATTAAAGCTTTCATACCTTTAGAAAGATGTGTTTTATTGCCTTGTTCTCTGAAACGTTTAATATTATTCTCACCTAAAGGTTTAATATTATTTTCTTCTAACCAATCATTATCAGTAGAAGTTGCAATTATTTCAAATAAATCAGGATTATGATATTCCAAGTAAGTAATAGGAACACCCATTATTCCATTATAATCATTAGGAATATCTATAATTTTATTTACGTTAATTATTTTAGTTCCCATAAAGAATGGATAATTATTCTCATTATTTAAATAAGATTTAGTAAATTTAATTTGATTTTGTTTATTTACTGGTAAATTAGTAAACCATCCTATATTACCAAATTTCTTTATAGTATTATCAGGTGTAATGAATGAAGTTATATTATTGTATCCAAATCTTATTTTATTATTTTTAAAAAGTGGAAAAATGTTTTTAGCTACACTCATATTTTTGTTGCCCACAATTATAAAATTACAATTGTTTTCTATTAATAAATTAAGATATTCTTTGAATAAAGAAAATGGGGGATTTGTTACGATTAAATCACTTTCTTTTAAAAGTTCTAAACATTCTTCACTTTTGAAATCTCCATTATCTTTTAAATAAGAAATATTTTCTATTAGTCCATTAAAAATAGTTATTTTGCCTTTTTGATCTTTTATATAGCAAGTTGCAATAAGCTTTTTAATTTTAAATTTGTTAAAGTTATTTTTGAAAAATTGATAAAAATTTGATTTTGATGAATCATCACAATTACAGTAAATAATTTTATCTTTAAAAAAAGAAATATAATTATTTAATTCCTTTTCTATATCTGAAAGATTGGTATAAAACTCATCATTCTTTTTAATTTTAGCTTGATGCAAATTACTATTTTTAGACATAAGATACTTCTTAAAATGAATAATTATTTTATGTTTATAAAGACGTTCAAAACATAATCTTAACGAGAGATGAAAATAATGAAAGTAATTTTTGTTGATTTTGATGATACTATAGGATTACACGAACAATCTATAGATAATAGAAATATTATTGATTGGTCAGACCCTAGAGTTTTATTTGAGAATTCAAACTATGCTTTTAGAGAAACAATTTTAAATACTGATTTAATTGATAAGTTTAGGTTATTGAAAGAAAAGTATAAAAATAATGTTAAAATAATTGTTTTATCAATGAACGGAACATATGCTGTAGAAAAGAAAAAGAAATGGTTGAATGATATGAAGTGTGGAGACTTATTTGAAGACTTTATTGGATTATCAGTTGATTTAGATAAAGGACAATATATTAAAGCTTATGAAAACTTTTATAATGTAAAACCAGAGGATGTCATTTTAATTGATGATGCAAGAAAACATTTAATGGAAGCAAAACCATTCTGTCATACTTATTTGCCACATATGTTTACTTTAAAGTTTGAAAAAATCACTGAACAAGTTATCAACAAATAAAAAATAAAAAAACGGAGCCTTTAATGGTTCCGTTCTTTTTTATGAAATCAGTTCTAATCCTACAAATAATTATATCAAATTTATCATTTTTGAGAAATATTGATCTACTATAACTATTGTTTTAGTTTGACCTGCTTTT
>OCVV012870575.1_pt1 | contig 27075 bp, 20 predicted proteins | sample 1539721 | NCBI WGS metagenome assembly OCVV01 (sample SAMN02144230, study PRJEB22623) | gut metagenome | biome: sheep rumen | host: Ovis aries | place: New Zealand | reverse complement strand
GCGGAGAGTGAGGGATTCGAACCCCCGGTACCTGTAAATAGGTACACCGCATTTCGAGTGCGGCTCTTTCGACCACTCAGACAACTCTCCTTCGCGCTCGGCGCGAGCTCTTCCATTGAAAAAGCGTGCAAAGGTACAACAAAAATTTGAATTGTGCAAATAATTATGCATTTTTTTGCACAAAGGAGGCTATTTTACCTTAATTTTGTCAAAGCCCGAACCGAATACCCCACCTACATCCGCGATGGAGACAAGGGCGTTGGGGTCGATCTCGTGGATCAGACTGAACACCAGCGAACTCTCCGGCTTGCGCACCAGTACCGAAATCACCTTGACCGGTTTCTTGGAATACCACCCGGTGCCGTCGAGAACCGTCACGCCGCGGTTGACAGTGGTATTGATGGCGGTAGCTATTTCGTCGTACTTGGACGAATAGATTAGGAAATGGACGGACCGGTGCAGCCGCGCCATGAGCCAATCGACTGCGACGGTATAGGAGATCGTCATCGCCACACCATAAAGCACGCGTTTGATCTGAAGATAGACCGGATTCCCCCCCTCCGCCAACATCGACTCGGGCAGCGGCAGGAAGAACGCCGAGGCGATAATAACAATATCGCACGCCAGCATGATATTTCCGAGCGATATATTCCGGTAATGATTGACGATCATCGCGACGATATCCGTGCCTCCGGACGACCCGTTAGCCGCCAGTACTGCCCCCAGACTGAGTCCGAAGACGAAGCCGCCGATGATGGCTCCCAGCCACGGATCCTCGATGATCGGTTCCGGCAGGATAGGTATCACGCGGTACCAGAACGTGATTGCCGCAACGCCTACCATCGTCCGGACACAGAACCGCCAACCTACCGTGAGACCTGCTATCAAAAGCAGTATGGCGTTGAACACGAAAGTCGTCAGCCAGACCGGGACCGCGCCGCCGTATTCGGGAAAGAGCGAGGGGAAGAGTCCGCCGGTGACATAATAGATCGCGGAGCAGATACCCGTCAGTCCGCCGCCGACGAAGGCGTGCGGCAGAAGCACCCAGTTGACCATCAGCGCCATGGGGAAGATACCGAAAATGATCACCAGGTATTCAAATACCATCCTTACCCGGGACTGACTCGGCGCATTGTGCGGATTTACAAAACGATGAAACCGTAACATTCTACTTTCTACTTTCTACTTTATTTCCCGTTTGCCATGGGGTCAAAACCTTGCCCGAAAACGCCCCGTACCTGGCTCTGCGACACAAACGCATTGGGGTCTATGGATCGTACGAGGCGGAAGATCGTAGCGGATTCGTAGGAGCGCGCGATGGTCGTGACTACCTTCATCGGCTGTTTGTTATAGCCGCCTTCCGCCTCCAGAAACGTACATCCGCGGTGTGCCTGCGTGATGATTGCTTCGGCTATCTCATCGGGTTTCTGGGTGAAGATCATGAACTGGACAGACTGCCGCATCCTGTTCATCACCCAGTCCACAGCAGTCGAGCTCATGAACGTATAGGTAAGACCGAAGAGTATTTTCTCTATCGCGCCTTGTGTGCCTGCCGCCTGAATGGTCGGCAGGAAGAAAGCCGATGAGATAATGGTCATGTCCGCCACAAGTAACACCCTTCCCATCGGCAGATGGTGGTACTTGTTGACGATCATCGCCACGATGTCCGTGCCGCCGGTGGAGCCGTTGTTGAGGAAACAGATACCTAAGAAACAGCCCGTGAACAGGCCGCCGACAACCACCGCCATGAACGAATCCGTCAGCAGCGGCACCGGAGCGATAGGGATCACTTTGAGCCAGATCGTGAGCCACAATACGCCCCAGATGGTGCGTAATGCGTACCGCCAGCCTACCGTAACGGCCGCCAGAATGAGCAGCAGTATATTGATCAGCGCACTGCTGAGCCAGATCGGCACATATGTCTTTGTCGCGAAATAAATGATCTCGCAGAGACCCGTCACGCCACCGCCGACAATCGCATGCGGTACCAGAAGTTGGTTCACCGCCAGCGCGTAAGGGATCGTACTGAGAGCTATCATGAACAGCTCCTTGATCATGATCCACGGCAAGGTACGCCTGTACTCTTTCAGATGCTCGCGGAGGTTGGACTTTTGTTTTATATTCTCTCTCACAGGATGCCTGTTTAGAATTTGGCAACAAGGTTACGGTCACCGAAGCCGTTATCTACGCGACCTACGGGGCACCAGAACTTAGTAGCGGCCACCCATTCGGTGGGGTATGCCGCCTGTTTGCGGCTATACGGATGGCTCCATTCGTCGGCTACTACCTCATACTCGGGGTGCGGAGCGTTGAGGAGGACGTTATCGGTCTTGTCGGCCTTGCCGGACTCGACGTCTGCTATCTCCTGACGGATCTGCAGCAGGACGTCGCAGAAACGGTCTATCTCCTCCAGCGACTCGCTCTCGGTAGGCTCTACCATAAGGGTGCCGTGTACCGGGAAAGAGAGGGTCGGCGCATGATAACCGTAGTCCATCAGACGCTTGGCGATATCCGTCTCGGTGATACCGATCGCGTGGAACTGGCGGCAGTCGAGGATCAGTTCATGCCCTACTCTGCCCGTCGCTCCGGTATAGACTACGCCGTAGGCGTCCTTGAGACGGGAGGCCATATAGTTCGCCGAGAGGATCGCCGCCGCGGTAGCGTGGCGGAGACCTTCGGCACCCATCATCGCGATATAGCCCCAGGAGATCAGCGCCATGTTCGCATTGCCGTAGAGGGCAGACGAGACGCGGTTTCTGTCCTCTGTCGGCAGACAGTCCGCCATCTTCTCCACGCAGCACACGGCTCCCGCACCGGGACCGCCGCCGCCGTGAGGCGAAGCAAAGGACTTATGGAGGTTTAGGTGGCACACATCTGCACCGATGAAGGCAGGATTGGTCCAGCCTATCTGCGCGTTCATGTTTGCGCCGTCCATATAGACGTAACCGCCGTTTGCGTGGATCGTATTGACCATCTCACGGATGGCTTGCTCGAAGATACCATGGGTCGAAGGATAGGTGATCATGCATCCCGCGAGGTTGTCTTTGTGCTCCTCGGCTTTAGTTTTCCAGTCGTTCAGATCGGTGTTACCCTTCTCGTCGCAAGCGACTACGCAGGGAACGAAGCCTGCTTGCACGCAGGAGGCAGGGTTGGTGCCGTGCGCCGAAGCCGGGATGAGAAGCACGTTACGGTGGCTCTGTCCCTGACGACGCAGGTACTCCCGGATGACTACCAAGCCCGTGTACTCACCGGCAGCGCCGGAGGTCGGCTGAAGGGTACAAGCGTCAAAGCCGGTGATGGCACAGAGCTGCTCTTTGAGTTCCTCCATGATTGTCTGGTAACCGATCACCTGATCTTCCGGCGCAAGGGGATGGATATTCATTGCCTGCGAGAACGTGACAGGTATCATCGCTGCCGCAGGGTTGAGTTTCATCGTACACGAGCCCAGCGGAATCATCGATGTCGCGAGGGATATATCCTTACGGTCGAGGCGCTTGAGATAGCGCATGAGTTCGGTCTCGGTGTGGTATTTTTGGAAGACCTCCGCCTGCATGTAGTCGATGTCGCGAACGCGGCTCTCGTCAATAGTCCAGAGCCCTTCGAAGGCTTCGTCGCTATCCTCTAACTGCGGCAGGTTGCCCGACGCCTCGGCAAAGAGGGCGATGAGGTCGTTCATGTCGTAGAGATCAACCGTCTCGTCTATCGAGAGACCGATCCATCCTTCCGGAGCGTAGTAGAGGTTGATTCCTTTCTCTTCGGCTTTGGCCTTTATCTCGCTAATCCGCTCATCCTCTAATCCGCTAATCCGTAATGTATCGAAGAACTCCGCATTCTCCTGGACGTATCCGTAAGCCTGGAGCATCTCGTTGAGGTAAGTTGCTTTGGAGTGAATACCTTCGGCTATCTGACGGATTCCTTCAGCTCCGTGATAAACGCCGTACATACCTGCCATCATCGCAGAGAGTGCTTCGGCTGTACAGATATTCGATGTCGCGCGTTCGCGTTTGATATGTTGCTCGCGTGTCTGCAGCGCCAGACGGTAAGCCGGGTGCTCATATTTGTCTTTGCTTAGACCGATAATACGTCCGGGCATGTCGCGTTTGTACTCGTCGCGGGTAGCCATGTATCCTGCGGTCGGACCGCCAAAGCCCATAGGCAGACCGAACCGCTGGGCGGTTCCGCACATGATATCTGCAGCGAGGGGTTTGAGCAGCGCGAGAGCGAGGAGGTCGGCTACGACCGTCACTTTGAGCCCTGCCTCATGGCAGTCGTCAATGAAGCCCTCGTATTCCTCAATCGAACCGTCGCTGTTAGGCCACTGAACGAGCGCACCGAAGAACTCCGCCGAAGGCGTAAAGTCCGCGTAGGAGCCGGTGACGATCTCAATGCCTTGTCCCGCAGCGCGGGTACGGAGGACGGAGAGGGTGTTCGGCCATATCTTCTCATCTACAAAGACCTTGCAAACATTATTCTTCACCTGCTCGCGCGAACGGAGGTTACGCATCATCGTCACGGACTCGGCGGCAGCAGTAGCTTCATCGAGGAGAGAGCAGTTCGCCAGGGGCAGTCCCGTGAGGTCGGAGACCATGGTCTGGAAGACAAACAGCGCCTCCAAACGACCTTGGCTAACCTCCGCCTGATAGGGGGTGTAGGAGGTATACCAAACAGGGTTCTCCAGCATGTTGCGACGGATCACCGCCGGGGTAATCGTGCCGTACCATCCGCGACCGATATACGAACGCGCGGGGACATTGGTGTTCAGCAAGGTCTCTGCGGTCTCCAGATACACCTGCTCCGTGGAGGGTTCATCGAGTTCGATTCCCTCGGGCAGGAGGATATCCGCCGGCATGGTCTCACGTACCAGCGCATCGACGGACTCTGCGCCGATAGCCTCTAACATCTTCTTCTCGTCCGCCTCCGAGAGGCCGATGTGACGCATTTCCAGATAGTTGACTTTCATATAATAGGATGTGTTTTTTAGTTCTCTAAACCTTTTCGGGCACAAAAGTACTGCTTTTTTTTGACATATGCAAGGAAAATCGGAGATTTTTTTACTCTAAAGCAGAAAGTAAAAATAAAATCGCTGGATGGTTATTTCTGCTTCGGGTTCGGAGAAGTAGAACATATTGAGAATACAACAAAAAAAACGAGATACGCAAGAAAAAAGAAAAAAAATTTGGTGGTTCAAAAAAAAAGCAGTATATTTGTACCCGATTTGGTGAAGAGCCAAACACCATGAACAGGCGAAAGCAGAGATCATGAAAGAAAAAGAAATGCATTTTGCTCCGATGTGGGATTTGAATCCCCTATGGAACACGTTAACGGAAAGCGAGAAGCAACAGCTCGCGTCGGACGTAGAGTTAGTACATTACTCAAAGAACGAGATTATCCATCTGGACGGAGAAGAATCCAAGTACGTATGGATGTTATTAGAAGGCAAGGTACGAATCTACAAGGAAGGTATCGGTCAGCGTCAGCAGATCATTCGATTGCTAAAACCCTTTGATATCTTCGGTTACCGTGCATGTATCGTTAATGAAGCATATAACTCCAGCGCGAACGCGATTGAAGCCTGCGTAGTATATCGGTTAGAGCGTGAGAAATTCAACGCATTGATTCAGAACAACGGTGCGCTATGCTACCAGGTGATGCTGATGATGGCCAAAGACTTGGCGTTCTCGGAGATACAGACGGTGAACCTGACTCAGAAGCATATCCGCGGGCGGTTGGCAGAGAGTCTGTTACTGCTGCTGAAGAACTACGGATACGAGGAGGACGGCAAGACATTAGCGATGTTGCTTCCTCGCGAGGACCTCGCGAACATGAGCAACATGACGACGAGCAACGCCATAAGGACGCTGAGCCAGTTTGCCCAAGAAGGGCTGGTAAGTATCGACGGAAGGCATATCCGGATATTAGAAGAACATGAGTTAGAGAAGATCTCCAGATTAGGCTAAACAGCCACCCCAAACCCCTCCGTGAAGGAGGGGCTTTTTGTATCAATCCATCATGTTACCCATATTGGAGGAGAGCTGGACCATGCGGTCGTAATCCTCGGGAGAGAGATCGTAGAAATAGTAGTTTCTGGGATCGATAGGTTTGTCGTTATAATGTACCTCATAATGGAGGTGGGGTCCGGTAGATTTGCCGGTATTGCCTACCTTAGCGATGACATCTCCCCGTTTGACTTTCTGCCCTACCCTAACGAGCCGTTTGGAGCAATGTGCATAGAGGGTTACATAATGGAAGCCATGATCGATCTCGACGGTCTCACCGTAGCCTTGTCGCCAACCGGAATAGACGACGGTGCCGTTACCGGTAGCGAAGATCTCGGTACCGACAGGAGCGGAGAAGTCCATGCCCTCATGGAAGCGGCGGATATGATAGACAGGATCGACGCGCCATCCATAGCCGGAAGCCATACGCTTGAGGTCCTTATTGAGGACAGGCTGGATAGCAGGGATATTCTCCATACGGGTCTCCTGGTTCTTCGCCAGTTCGACAATCTCGTCATACGAACGTGCCTGGACGTACAGTCCTTTCTCGAGGATATCGACCTTACGCCGGATATCGGCAGCGAGTTGGGTATTAGTCATACGCGCGAGGGAATCATAATAAGAGATCTGCTGGGAAGCTCCCATGCGTGCAGAGAGGGGAATCGGCTCGGCACCTAACATTGCACGATAGAGGTTATCGTCGCGTTGCGAGAGGTCGGATAGGACGATCTGCATCTGGTCCACCTGCTGTCCTAAGACCTCCAACTCCGCAGAGAGGTTGCGGTTATACTGCATGAGGGAAGCCTCCCTCGGAGAGGGATAGAAATACAGGAAGGTATAGAAGAAGATGACTCCCAGACAGATACCTCCGAGGATATATCCTCCGGAACGGCGGAGCCAATAACGGAATCCATGTTCGATGCGCTCAAGTTGGAGCGTCTCAGGGTTGATACGGTATTTCTTGTTATTTGTCATTTAGGGTTTAAAATTTAGGATTTCTTATACCAGAAGAAGTACTGGTTCTGTTGTTTTTTCTCTTCGGGTGTGCGGGCGACATAGATCGTCTCGCGGGTATAGGGGTTGATGCCGGTATAGAACATCGTAGTAGAGAGGGTCATGGGCGTAGGGGTAAAGTCCTGGACCTGCTCGGGACGGTAGTGCATCTTCTTCGTCTCGTCGGCGAGGTGTTTCATCGCCTGCCTGGTACAGCCGGGATGGGAAGAGATAAAATACGGGATGAGTTGCTGGTTCAGCCCGGCTTCCTTATTGATACGGAGGAAGAGCTCCCTGAAACGGAGGTAGTTCTCCCATGAGGGTTTGCGCATGATCTTAAGGACGGTATCGTCCGAATGCTCGGGTGCGACCTTAAGCCGTCCGGAGACATGGCGGGTAATGAGTTGGCGGGCGTAAGCGTCGGACATGAGGTCGTAGCGGATACCGGAGCCGACGAAAGCATGCTTGATATAGGGCAAGCGATCGACCGTGCGGTAGATATCCAAGAGCGGGGCGAAATCCTGATTGAGGTTTTTGCAGATAGCGGGTTGGAGGCAGGAGGGTCGTGCGCAACGCTCGCAGAGGGACATGTTCTTGCCATGCATTCCGTACATGTTCGCAGAGGGTCCACCGAGGTCGGAGATGATGCCGTGGAAATCCGGCAGGCGGCTCAGCCGCTCTATCTGGCGGAGAATCGATGCCTTGGAGCGGGAGACGATCTGCTTGCCCTGATGGGCAGAGATAGTGCAGAAGGAGCAGCCGCCGAAACAACCGCGATGCATGCAGACGGACCACTTGATCATCTCGTAGGCGGGGATACGTTTGTCCTTGTATTTGGGGTGCGGCGTATATTGGAAGGGCAGGTCGTAGATAGCGTCGAGTTGCTCCGTCGTCATAGGCGGATAGGAAGGGTTCACCACTACCCATTGCGAGCCGACCGGCTGGACGAGGGTGGTCTGGTGGATCTTATTGGACTCAATCTCCATGAGACGGAAGTTCTCCGCATGGGCGCGTTTGTCCTTGAGGGCCTGCTCATGAGACGCAAGCATGATAGCGTCTTGCGGGAGCTCGGATTTGTCGGATGTAATATATGCCGTCTGCGGGATGGAATGAAGAGCCGAAAGTCGAAAGCCGAAAGTCGAAAGTCGATCAGCTATCTCTGTCATGGCTTGCTCGCCCATGCCATAGACGAGGAGGTCGGCACCGCTATCGACGAGGATAGAGGGCATGAGTCGGTCCTGCCAGTAGTCGTAATGGGTAAGGCGTCGCATGGATGCCTCGATGCCACCGATGATGACGGGCACATCGGGGTAGAGCTGCTTGAGGATGCGACAGTAGGTGACGGTACAGTAGTCGGGTCTCATCCCTGCCCTGCCCTCGGGCGTATAGGCATCGTCGGAACGGCGACGTTTGGCGGCGGTATAATGGTTGACCATGGAGTCCATCGAACCCGCCGAGACGGCGAAATAGAGCCTCGGGCGACCGAACTTCTTAAAATCCCGGAAATCCCCATGCCAATCGGGTTGCGGCACTATCGCTACGCGATAACCTGCCGCTTCAAGGACGCGTCCCAAGACCGCCGCTCCGAAAGAGGGGTGGTCGATGTAGGCATCGCCGGTGAAGAAGACGATGTCCACTTCATCCCATCCGCGAAGGTCGGTTTCCTTCTTGGTGGTAGGGAGATATGAGAGGAGGTCGGGCATTAATGTTTAATGTGTTATGTGTAATGTTTAGTCGATCTGGAGATCGAGGAGTTCTTTCATTTGTGCGAGGGCGGGGTTTTGCTCCGCCATGAGGGCATATTTCTCTTCTGCGGTAAAGGCCATCTGCTCCTGATTGAACTCCTCCTGCAGGACTTGTATCTCGATGAGGTTATTATGGAGGGTAGCCCGTAGTTGTTGCAGGAGAGTGGGCATGGCTTTCTGCAGCTCCTTCATCTGCCAGGGGTTGGGCATCTTAATCTGGGCGGATGTCTCGGAGATGAGCGAAGGTGTGTAGGTCTCGATCAACTGTTTGAGGCGCAATTCATCGGCATGCGAAGCAGCCAGACCAACCCATGCGCCTTTGAGTTGGTCATCCGTGAAAGGGCGATTTTCCTCCTGTTTGGGAGTCTCGGGAGCCTGTGAGAGCTGCGGAGCGGGTTGCCCGGCGTCCTTCTTGAGGCCGAGGCCGAGGGATATCTTCGGCATCTTGGGCATACTAGGGGCACTAGGGCGACTAGGGGCACTATAGCTACTATGGACACTAGGGCTACTAGGCTTACTGGGAGCACTATGTTTACTAGGGCTACTGGGAACCACCACCTGGACACCGAGTTGGCAGAGTTTGACGAGAGCGATCTCAACCATGAGGCGTTTGTTGCGCGCTGTGCGGTAGTTGATATCGCAGGTATTGAGGATGTCGAGTGCCTGGAAGAGCCACACAGGGACACAATGAGCGGCCTGGTCTGCGTAACGCTGACGGATCGAGTCGCTGGTCTCGAGCAGCGGCAGGGTCTGCGGATCCTTGGAAACGAGCACGTCGCGCAGGTGCTGGGCTAAGCCTGTAACGAAATGCGAAGCGTCGAAGCCATGCGCGAGGACGTCGTTGAAGAGCAACAATGAAGCCGTGACGTCATGGCGGAGCGCTGCGTCCACGAGTTGGAAATAGTAATCGGTATTGAGTACATTGAGTACGGCAATCGTCTGCTCATAGGTGATGTTCGTGCCGCAGAAAGCTACGAGCTGGTCGAAGATCGAGAGGGCGTCACGCATACCGCCGTCTGCCTTCTGCGCAACGACGTTGAGGGCCTCCTCGGAGACGGTGATGCCTTCGTTCGCGGCCACAGATTGCAGGTACGCGATGGTGTCGGGGACGGTGATGCGATTGAAGTCATAGACCTGGCATCGGCTGAGGATAGTAGGCAGAACCTTATGCTTCTCCGTGGTAGCAAGGATGAAGATCGCGTATGAGGGCGGTTCCTCGAGGGTCTTGAGCAGAGCATTGAAGGCTGCGGTAGAGAGCATGTGGACCTCATCGATGATGAAGACGGAGTACTTGCCAATCTGCGGGGGGATGCGGACCTGGTCGAGGATGGATTTGATATCCTCGACGGAGTTATTAGACGCCGCATCAAGCTCGTGGATATTGAACGACCTCTGCTCATTGAATGCCCGGCAGGACTCGCACTCATTACAAGCGTCGTGTCCGTTCTGGGGGTTGAGACAGTTGATGGTCTTGGCGAAGATACGCGCACAGGTGGTCTTACCGACGCCTCGTGGTCCGCAGAAGAGGTAGGCATGCGCCAACCGGTTGAGGCGGATGGCGTTCTGCAGGGTCTGCGTCAGAGCCTGTTGTCCGACCACGGACTCGAAGGTCTGCGGACGGTACTTACGCGCGGAAACAATGTAATCAGACATAAGCTATAGTATATATATATTTCTCTTTTTCGATCGTATGGATGCGATAGTCGGAGATGGGTAGTGTTTGTAATTGTTCAAAGGAGGTGATACCTGTACCTTGCATCTTGAGTATGGCTTCTTTCTGCGTCCAGAGGCGGATAAACGCGCGCTCGGGATGGACAGAGGAGGCGATGAGGGTTTGCTCGGAGAGGGACATCGTCCGGGTGACGAGTTCGGGATCAAAGCGGCGTATGGACTCGATGTCGATGCCGATAGGCTGATCATCCAGGGCGACCGCTATTGCTTCTTTACAGTGACTAATGGAGAAAAAAGGTCCCCCTTCTATATAGGGTTTCCCATGTTCATTATACAAAAACTCCATCTCTCCAATATGCCTTGCACTCAGCATCAACCACGATTTCAAACAGCAGAATCGTCCGAAGAGATGGCTGTAGCGCAGCGCTTGTTCGCGGCGTTGTTGAGAGACCTGCGGCAGCATCGCTTGGACCGCCTCGTCGGTACACTCCTCCATCCTATCAAAAATACACACTCTCATAGTTCTCCAACTCCTTATCTTTCTTCGCGTGCACGCGCCAATAGACGACAGGCAGGATAGTCACCGTCAGCGGAAGAGTGAAGATCGTACCGAAGCAGATGACTACACCCATCGGCATCCACAGGCTGGTTGCGGCGATGATCATCGGCAGGACTCCCAACGCCGTAGTAGCGGAGGTGAGGAAGACCGGTCGCATGCGTCGCAAGCCGGCATGGAAAGCGGCGTCACGGTAGCTAAAATGTTTATATTTACGGCTGTCCTCTGCGTATTCATACATCATGATCGCGTTGCGGACAATGATTCCGATAAGGCTGACGATACCCAAGACGGCGGTAATGGATATATCCAGGCCGAAGATCCACAGCCCGAGCATCGAACCGAAGATACAGAGGATCGCGCTGGAGAGGGTCAGCAGGGCAAGGCCTATCTTCCCGAAATGATACAACAGCAGGACAAGCATGACCGCGAGCGCCGCTACGATAGACCATAGTATCTGAGGTATGAGCAGTTCGTTCAGTTCGGAAAGACCGCCGTAAGTGATCGTAACGCCCGGGGGCAAGGAGGTGATATGCGTATTCACCCATTGCTTGACCGTCCGCTCGGCAGAGACCTGACTCGTCGTGCCGCGGAGGTCGGCTCCTACAGTGATGGTACGGACGGAGTTGCGGTGCTCGAGGGAGGTATGATGCCAATCGGGTTCAAGCGATGCTACCTGGCGCAGCGGCACCCAGACACCGGGGAGAGCCGTAGGGACCTGCAATGAAGCCAGTTCCTCCGGGTTCAGCGCATCGGCGCCGGCTGTATAGAGCACGACAGGCACACCGTAAGAGCCCTCGTAAAGCGTCGTAATGGTTGCTCCCCGGGTAGCCTGCCTGAGATAGAGCGAGAGCATGGTCTGGGTAATACCCAGCCTCGTCGCCTCGTCGGCACGCAGGACAATGCGGGTAGAGGGCGCCATGTTATAATAGTCGCAATGTACCCATTGCAGTTCGGGCTGCCGGATCATGAACTGCATGATGCTATCGGCATAGACCGCCATCTGTTCCCAGTTCTCCCCTTTGATACGCACCTCAAGGGGATTGCGGACGGCTTGGTAGTCGAGTTGTTTGAAGCGCGCGTAGGCGTTCGGGAAATAGTTCTCATAGAGACCGTTATACTCCTTGAGGATCTGCGTGGTCGCCTTGGAGGAAATAGTATTGACGATCAGTTGGGCAAAGTTAGGCGCGGGAGTCTGAGGCGTATAAGTAGCATGGAAACGCGGCGAGGAATGACCGATAAAGGCCGTGACACTCATGACGCGTTCGTCCTTGCGCAAGATAGAAGCCAGGGAGTCTGCCACAGCGGCCGACTCTTGCTCGGTAGCCCCTTCGCGCAGGTGGATCTCCACGGCGAAGAACTCGCGCTCGGCTTTCGGCAGGAGCTGGAGGTTGAGGTTGGAGAGGAGCACGACACCGATGATGATCGCCGTAGCCAACATGCCCCAGACCATCGCAGGATGGTCAAAACAAGCCTTGAGAGCACGTTTATACGCCTCCTGGAGCCATGTGAAGAACCGGTTCTGGACACGCTCGATAAGAGTCATCTCACTCATCTTCCGCTCGCGTATATACCGGAAAGCGAGGTACGGCGTGACCCACGAGGCGTAGAAGATCGATGCCACGAGAGCAAAGAGAACCGCCCACGGGAAGAGCTGGACGAACTCGCCAAGCGGTCCCGTGATGATACGGGTCATGGGGAAGAACATGCCACTGATCGCCATGGTCGCGAGCGACATCGGCACGAAGAGCATGCTGGTGCTGACTACGGCAGAGTACCAGCGCGAGTGACGGTGCGCGAGGATATTCGTATAACCGTCTATGACGATGACGCTGTCGTCCACGATCATTCCCAGGACGAAGATGAGCGCCGCGAGGGTGACGGTATTCAGTTCGATACCGGTGATATACATCAGGCCGATACATATTGCCGTGCAGACCGGCACACCGGTGGATGCCACGAGCGCCGTACGGAGTGGGAAAAGCAGGAGCATGACGGCGATTACCACGAGGATGGAGATCACGATGTCGCGCAGGAATGAGATCACGGAGTCGTTGACCACTTTTGGCTGGTCCGTGATACGGTGGAAACGGATGTCCGGCGGCAAGAGTGCAGCAGCTTCGGCTAACCGGCGGTCTACTTCTCTGCCGAAAGCTACGATATTATTGCCCGGTACCATCTCCATATTCAGGATCAGGCAGGGTTTGCCGTTGAACTCTACGTACTGTTTCGGTGCCTGATAACGCCGGATAACGGTTGCTACATCCTTGAGGCGGACGGTAGCACCGGTGACGGGGTCGGAGAAGATGATCTGCTCCTGCAGTTCGTACTCCGAGAGATACGGGATAACGACCTGCAGAGTACCTTGCATATCACTCTCGCCGCCAATGGTCCGCAGGCCCTGCATCGCCAGTTGGGCTTGGAGGACGGAGGGGTTGATGCCGTAGCGGGAGAGGGACTCTACATCTATCGTGACGGCGATCTCCTCGGTCTGCTGACCCAGGACACGCAGTTTGCCCATCTCGGGGATGGTACGGAGCGAACTGCACATCTCACGGGAGAACTCCTCCAGCTCGCGCGGGCTGCGTTCGTCGCTCTCCACTGCAATAAGCAACGAAGAGGTATTGCCGAAATCATCGATGAGGGCGGTCTGGAGCACACCGGCAGGCATCCGGGTCTTCTGCAGGATAGGAAGTCCTGCACGGATCTTCGTCCATGCTTCCTCGTTATCGACATCTACGAGGCGTAGCATCACATAGACATACGCCATGCCGTCCTCGGAGATACTGTAGGTCAACTGTTTATCGACCATCTCGAACGAGTTGATATAGTTCTCAAGAGGGATAGTGACCTGCTGCTCCACCTCGCTCGCAGTAGCCCCCGGATAGAGAGCCACCAAGAGACCTTGGCGGATGGTGAACTGCGGGAACTCGTCTTTGTTCATCCGCGGCAACGACCATATACCAAAAGCCATCAACCCCAGGAATAACGCCATCACAATGCCGTGATGACGCATCGCTCCCTCTATGTGCTTACTGGTTTTCAACTACAAATCACAAATTACAAATCACAAATTACTTTACATCCTTTGTAAAGTTTCTGATAGCCCTCAACGATGAGCGTGTCTCCTGCCTGCAGCCCCGAAGCCACGCGTATGCCGTCCGCCTGATAGCCGGCGAGGGTGATGGATCGGCGGAGGGCTTCACCTTGCGCGATAACCCACACGGTAGGTCCTTCGGGAGTCAAGAGTACGCAGGAGGCGGGGATAATAATCTCGCTTGAGGTGCGGTTGTTCTCCGGGCGGTCTGCCCGCTCTATTTCCACCTTTCCTACCATACCGGTCTTGAGCAGTTCTGCCCCTCCGCGGATGGAGGCTACCACCTCATACGTATGCGTCACGGGATTTGCCGTCACGCCTTTCTCCGAGATAACGATCGGCAGGATGGTATCAACGGCTGCACATTCGACGGTGCCTTCTATCGTATTGCCGCCGGTCTCTATGCCGTTGATCTCCGCTTCGGGCACGGTAAAACGCACGTTGAAAGCCGAGACGTCGAGCAACGAGCATACCCGTGTTCCGGCGATGACCGTCTGGCCTATTTCCATCTTCAGTCCGTCCACTATGCCATCACAGGGGGCGGTGAGGGTACATTCCTCCAACTGCTGCTTCGCCGCCTGATAGAGCGATCTGGCCTGCGCCAGTTGGCTCTCTACCTCTACCATCTTCTGGTCCGAGACAACGCCTTTGGCGTGCACCTTCGACACACGGTCGTAACCGTCTTGGGCATGGCGGAGCGAAGCCTCCGCGGTCTGCAGGGCGTTCCTCGCCTGGGTGTTATCAATCGCCAGAAGCGTCTGCCCTTTCTTCACGCGCTCGCCGTTCTTGACAGACACAGAGACTACCCTGCCCACGCTCTGCAGGCTCAGCGGCGTCTCGCGCAACGGCTCGATAGCACCCACGTACCGCGAGGTCATGCCTCCCGTGACGGAAGCGAGTACCATCGTCTTAACTTTCAGCGGAGCCTGTTCGCGCTGCGAGTTCTCGCGATGCCCGCAGGAGGCGAGACAAACCGCCATGATCAGTATTGTAATTTCCCGTTTCATTCTATTTTATTCCATTGGATTGTAAGGTAAAAAGCGCGTGCTATGAGGTGTGCGAAATATCCTATGTACAACGCCTGTGCCCCGACAAAGGAGAAGGTAGCGGCGTACCCTACTACAAATCCTGCCGCCGCCCAAATCATCGAGTTGCGGATCTGTACACCCGCGGTTGCGCCTACATACACGCCGTCCCACATGAAAGCCAGGGTGCTGACCAGCGGCATGCCGATGAGCCATATCTTGTATTTCGCCGCTGCCGTCAGAACGGTCATGTCACTCGTCATGAGCGCAAAAGCCTCATCGCCCCAGAATGCGTATATGACCGTGAACAGCAAACCTACACCCAACGCCCAATTGAAGAGCGCGCGGACGGTCCGATTGATGTCTTTCGACTTTTGCCTTTCGACTTTCGACTCGCCAAACGCCTTGCCTACCAGCGCCTCACCGGCATAAGCGAACCCGTCCACGAAGAACGAGAAGAACATGAAGAGCTTCATCATGATACTGCTCACCGCCAGCTCCGTATCGCCGTAGAGGGACGCGAGCGAAGTATAGCCCACATACACGACCATGAAACAGAGCGAGCGGATAAACAGATTGCCGTTGAGGGAGAGCATGCGCTTCAGCTCTGCGCCGCGGAGAGTCTCTTTCCACCGCTCGATATTCCGGAATACCGACTTGTCGATATATCGGGCAAAGAGAATGACTAATGCGAGGATCAGACCGCTGTACTGCGCCACGAGCGTACCGTACGCCACGCCGACGACACCCAGCGGAGTCATCACCGCGAGGTAGTAACTCGCCGCCATGTTCACCACATTGACGAGTATATCCACCGCCATGGGGCTCTTCGTGTCCTGCATGCCGATGAACCAGCCCTTGAAAGTAAAGAGGCTCAACGTAGCCGGAGCCGCCCATATGCGGACGAAGAAATAGTCCCGCGCAACGGATGCCACTTGTGCCGAGCAGGGCACAATAGCCAAAACAGCCGTCACGAACACCCATTGGATAGCCAGAATGAACAGAGCGGCTATCATAGCGATAGAGAGGCTGCGGAGTAAGATCCTGCGGCATTCCGTCCGGTCGCAGCGACCGTAAGCCTGTGCCGTGAGGCCCGAAGTACCGACCCTCAGGAAACCGAAGTTCCAGTACAGCAGGTCGAAAAGCATCGTGCCGATAGCAATGCCGCCTATAGCCGCCGCATCGCTCAGGTGCCCGACGATGGCGGTATCCACGATGCCCACAAGAGGAATCGTGATATTCGCCAGAATGCTCGGGATGGCGAGACGGAGTATTTCTTTGTTGGTGGTCGTCATTGGGTTGCTGTTTGCCGTTTATAAAAAGAGCAGGATCATCAATTGTCCCGTGAGTACACGGAGGAACATCGTCAGCGGATAGACAGTAGAGTACGCTACCGCTGCGCGGTCATTGGACGAGGACTGCGAGGTGGCGTATGCCAAAGCTGGCGGATCAGTTGTCGAGCCGGCTATCAAGCCCATGAGGGTGAAATAATCGAGTTTGAACCAATACCGCGCTACGAAGCCTATCAGCAACAACGGCAGCAGGGTAATGATCACGCCGTAGCCGATCCAGACGTAGCCGCCGTCCAATAAGGTCTCTACGAACGACCCGCCGGCGCCGAAGCCTACCGCCGCAAGGAAGAGGGAGATACCTATCTCGCGGATCATGAGGTTCGCGGAAGTAGTGGTATAGGTCACTAAATGCCATTTGGTACCGAACGCCCCCATGAGGATTGCTATAATCAGCGAGCCGCCTGCTATTCCCAGTTTGAACGGCTGCGAGAGTCCCGGCAGCGCGAAAGGAATAGAACCCAACGCCACGCCGAGGATGATACCGAAGAACAGAGACGCAAGGTTCGGCGCGTCCAGTTTCTTCGCGGAGTTGCCAAAAGCCTTCGCAATCTTGTCCACCGCCTCTTTCTCGCCCACTACGGTCAGGCGGTCGCCCAATTGGAGCCGCAAATCCGAAGTGGCTAATAGTTCTATACCGGCACGGCGGACACGGGTGATCGTGATATGGAACGCATCGCGCACCTTCAGGTCGCATATCTGCTTGCCGTTTATCTTGTCCTTGGTGACCACAATATGCTGGCTCACCAGGTGAATATTCTGCTCTTTCTCTTCCCAATGGATGTCGGTCTTCTCGCCGAGGAGGAGAACCGTTCTCTCGTTCTTCTTGTCCGTCACGAGGCGTACCTGGTCGCCTACGTGCAGAAGGGTCTCTGCGTCGGGCATGAACTCATTTCCATGCACATCCAGCACACGGCTGACGACGATCGTCACATGCGTCAGCAGTCCCAGATCGCGTACATGCAGACCGTCTATCTGCGGGTTGGTCAACCGCATGTCGTAATGCTCCACCTGCTGCACCTCCCCTTTCTCTTTCGTAACCTGCTCTTCCTCTTTGTCCATCTTGATACGGAAGACCCAGCGGATAACCATCATTGCGAAGAGGATTCCTACGACGCCCAGCGGATACGCCATCGCGTAGCCGGACGCTATATCAGGGTTCGACACACCCGTCAGATCCTGATAGGTCTGCTGCGCCGCACCCAGACCAGGCGTGTTCGTCACCGCTCCGAAGAGCACACCCGTCATCGTCGCGATGTCCGTACCGCTCAGCAGATGAATGACATACGCCGTCGCGCAGCCTAATACCACTATACTTGCCGCCAGCATATTCAGACGCAGACCGCCTTTGCCGAACGACGAAAAGAAGCCCGGGCCCACCTGTAAGCCTATCGAATAGACAAACAGGATGAGACCCAGGTCTTTGGCAAAGGACTCTACCAGCGGATCAAGCGTCATGCCGAAATGGCTGCACGCGATCGCGCAGAACAGAATCCAAGTAATACCCAGAGTAATACCTTTGAACTTGAGCTTAGCGCCCAAGAAAATTCCTACAGCAATGGCAAGGGCTAGCACAAAAATAGAATGTGCTATACCCGTGCCAAAGAATAAATTACTAAACCAATTCATTTAATTATTTTCTCATTTTCCCATTCTGCTCATTTGAGCTCTGCACCGAGAACATTGAACTCTTTGCCGTCACGGACGATAACGACCTGTCCGTTGCGAATAACCTTGACGGCCTTCACAGCCTCAGCAGCGGTAGCATTCTCAATGCCTTGCGGTTCTTCACCGGCCTTCCAACCGAAACCGCCGCGGGCGTTGGCTTTGCGAACAGTTGTTCCGGAATCTTCAGGGAACACCTCTTCTTTAAGTTGTGAACCCAACATTAACTCTGCATTGCCGTTCTGAGCCTCTACCAGATAAATAGCTTCGTCTTCGATGTTTTTCAGATCGCAAACTGCCTGCGTAGCATCAGCCTTTGCCGTCTCTGCCCATGCGCCAAGAGTGTACTCCATCGTATATGCCGCAGCACCTTCTGCTGTCAGGATGGTCTCGATATCCCGAGTGGCATTACCGTTCTTCGGATCAACGAAGGTTACCACATTGCTTGCCGGAGTCAGAATCGTACCATCGGCCAGATGTGTATTGTACTCTCCGAATTGTGGCCACGCGTCTTTGTTCATCAGCTCTTTGGTCCAACGCTCAATCTTGCTGCCGTCAGAGAAAGAGAATTGTCCTGCGCTGTAGTCCACAAGCGTGTTCAGGAACGCTACCGACGGTTTGTTGTTCCAAGCACGGCCAAACGATACAACCGGGCATTCGCTCTTGACGGTACAGCCCTCGAAGACATATCCCTTATCCGTAGCCGGACCGTTGTTTGCCGTCAAAGCGTCAGAACCGCCACCGTCTTTTTTACGTTTCTCTGCGTAGAGAAGGTTGTTCTTGAAATAAACGCTACCGTCACCGCAGATGAAATCGACCGTACCGTGGATCTCGCAGTCCTCGAAATACTTCACGGCTCCCTGCAAGTTGCTGTAATACGTATCCTGATAGCTCAGCAGACGTACGTTCTTGCAAACAGTCTGCGTACCTTGATCCCAGAGCGCAACAGCACGACCGTTGTCGTTCTTGTAGTAATCGAGTGCATTCTGAATCGTCAGGTCTTGCAGATACGTACCGCTGACATTCTTGTTGATCTTGATCGTTGCAGTCTTATCAATCGACTCGGTCTTAGCGTCCGGAGCGTTCTTGATGATCGTTCCTTCCATCGATTGACCGATGATAGAGATATTGTTCTTGCCGATAGTGGTCAGCACGGTCTCGCCCAGGTCATAGGTACCGTTCGGGAGGAAGATCTTGTCGCCGCTTTGAGCCTGTACCAACGCCAGCAGGAAGCATGCTACGTCGCCTCCCGGTACGATAAAGTATCCGGTAGCCTCATCCTTGGTCAGGAACTCCTGTACGTTGTAAACAACTACCTTGTGGATATACTGCTTAGCCGTCCAGCTAATGGTGAGCCATCCTGCCTCGCCGGTGTATTGAGCGGTCAACTCCGTGCCGTCCGGCGTCTCGTTCTTTATTACAGAACAAGAAGCAATTACTTGATCACCTGCGATCACGTTGACATCACCGCTCTCCGAATACTTGCACAACGTCACTACTACAACTGCATTACCTGCTACAGCTACACGGATGTTTCCATCGGCTGCAAAATACCAACCGTGGGTAGCGTCATGGAACGCGCCGTTAGCTACCTCTACCGTCTCGTGATCTTCCGGATAGAAAATCTGCGATGCAAAATCATAGGTCTGCACACTTCCGATGGTCACTTCTTCAATCGGAGTCACTTTCGCCTGGATCGTTGTGTTGCCCGTAATGGGGTCTCCGACAACCGCTTTCTTGCCATTCGAGTAGAACCATCCGCGGAAAGCTTCCCCTTCCTGAATCTCCGGCAGTACGGACACTTCCGGCAAGATACCTAAAGAGGCACCCTCATAGGTCTCTATACGGTTTAGTTCAGTACCGTTCTGATCCTTGAAAATAATTTCGCAAGGCATGATATCGGTTGCCTCTGCAAAGAAATAAGGCACGTAAGTATTATTTGCAAACTCAAAGGTCAGAGTAGCGGCGTCACCGGTATACACGTATACCACATTTTGCGCAAAACTACCGGCGGTCTCGCCGCAAGCGGCTTTGTTATCTACCGTTGTAAAATCTACGCCGTCCTTCTTGACGTTTATCGGCGTACCGCTGTACTGACAAGCTCCGATGGTGAATTTGACCGGACCGTCCACGGGTACGGTGACAGAACCACCGTAAATACCATGCTGGCCGCCGTTGTAGTTCGTTCCGTCTACCACTACGCCCTGCGGCAGTTCACCGCCTTCCGGCAGGATAACACTATAAGGGTTCTCTCGGAACTCGATCTTGAAATCCACGAACGTGCGAGCTATGTCCTCCACAAATTGTATCTTCTGAAGCACGGTCTGCGTACTACCCGAACGCTTGATATAGATATTGTTCTGTGCGGCGGTCAGCTCGATGATCTGCGTAGCGCTCTCGGTTACAGTACCGGTTACTCCGACAGAGGTCTCGGCAACCGGCGTCTCGCCTGCCCATGTAAACACCTCCAGAGCTGTAGCGTTGCTACCCTCACGCGGACCAAAGGTAAGTTTGAGTTTGCCTGCTACGGCTGCTTTGGTAAAATAGCAATAGCCGCTACCGTCCATCTTAACACCTTTCAAGCCATTCTTGGTTCCTGCGGGATCATCAACTTTGCTTCCGTAGGTCAATCCGTTGTCAGGATTCGCACTCGGAGCCGCCTCCATGTAATCCCAGAGCAGGTCATTTGCTCCTGCCCACATAGTTACGCTCATCAGAGCGGAAACTACAAAAAGTAGTGTTTTTTTCATTGTGGTAAAAAAAATTAATGTTTGTTAATATCGTTGATATATCGTTGTGCTTCTTCGTCGGTGAGAATCGTATTCATCGTCCGGCTCTTGCCGTCGAGGACGAAGGTCACCTCGTTCGTTGCGGGCGAGACTACCCTGCCCTCTTGATCCATCGTGCGATACTCGCCGAACTTCTCCGGCAGCGCCATCATCCCTTGTACCGTCCATCGGCGGATAGCGTTGTTCTCGAGGCTGAACTCGCCCGCGGAGTAATCCAGCCGCGTATGGAGGAAGACGCACTTGGGGTAGTTCTTCCAGCTTCTTCCGAGGCTCACGACAGGACATTCGCTCTTAATCGTACAGCCCTCGAAGACGAAACCCTTGTCTTCCTTCCCTGCACCGGAGGCGGTTATCGCGTCCGTCCCTTCGCCGCTCTTGCTCCGCGGCAGGCAGTACAGCAGGCAGTTGCGGAAATACACATCGCCGTCCCCGCAGATGAAATCCACCGTCCCGTGAATCTCGCAGGAATCGAAATAATGCGTTCCTCCTTCGTTATCGGAGAAATACGTATCCTGGTGCCCTAAGAGTCGTACATGCTTGCAAACGGTCTTCGTCCCCTGATCCCAGAGCGCCACGCCTCTTCCGTTATCGTCGTGGTAATAATCCAGGGCGTTCTCTATCGTCAGGTTCAGAAGCGTCGTTCCCTCTACGCCCGGGGCGATACGCAGCGTCGCGCTCTTGTCAATGGACTCGTAGCGGTAGTCGGGCTTATTGCGGATGATCGTGCCTTCCATCGACTCGCCGATGATCGTGATGCCGTTGGCTTCGATAGCGGTCAGCGCCAATGGACCTAAGTCATAGATGCCGTCAGGCAGCCGGATCATTTTCTCGCCTCCCGCGTTCGCGTCCATGAGCGCGCGTATAAAAAAAGCAGCGTTCGCGTCCATCGAGTCCGTACGCATGCCTGCGCTATAGATGGGTACAGGGTTCTCCAGAGGCGCACAGGGTGCCGGCTCAGCGAACGAGCCCTCGACGAACTCAATCCGCTCCAGAACGGTCTCCTGGTGCTTCTCGCGGGTTATATAGACATGGTTCTCCTGCGCGCTGAGGTTGATTGTCTGCGTCTGCAGACCATCTACCTCGCAGGTCACGCCTACCAGGTGGTACGTTCCAACATCTTCGTTTTCTGAAGCGAAGACCTGCAGCGACGTGGGGTTCTTGCCGCTACGCGGACCGAAAGTCAACCGCAACTGTCCCGCCACAGGTGCCTTGACGAACGAGCACCAGCCGGAACTGTTGAGTTTGATTCCCTTCAGACCATTCTTCACACCCTCATCATCATTGACGGTCGAAGAGTATGAGAGTCCACTGTCGGGGTTCGCCGTTGGTGGCGCTGTCCGGTAGTCCCATCGCAGATTATATGTGCCGGCAGCGATGCTCCCCGCAAAGAAGAGCATCACCGCCAATATAATTCCTATTTTACGTTTGAATCTCACCCGTTCTTACGTCTTTCGAGTTGCCCTTCCAGCGCAGCGAGACAAGCGTCGATAGCTTCCTCGAAAGAGTCTGCGGTCTTCTCCGCAAAGAGTCCTGCGATACGCACCTTGACTTCTTTGTTCTCATTGGTCTGCGGTTTGACAACCGACATGCGGATCTCCACTTTGTCATCTGCGTTCAGGTGACGCTCAAAACGATTCATTTTCTTCTCGATAAACTGCTCGAGCTTCTCTGCCATCTCAAAATTCACGGCATTAATTGTCAGATTCATAGCTATAATTTTTAAGGGTTAAACTAATTTGGCTGCAAAATTACTAAAAAAAAATGACATATACAAGAGGAAAGTATATTTTTATAAAAAAATGGCGCATCGCCTCCCTCCAAATGTCTCCAATAGCGAAGCTTCAACACTGCCGTGAGTGAAACGCAGCAATCGATAGAGCGGAGCGGCACAAAATTAGTATATTTGAGTGCAAAGATATTGCACCGAAAACGGGAAAATGGTTCAGTAGCAATATTATAGCCACATCGCCATATAAAGCGGCAGATAGGTTATCTCATCGAAAAACACCAGTGTCATACCGGGAACAAAAGGCCCATATCCCATGGCACTTAGGCGCGAGATTTAGTGTGTTATTGCAGTTGTATTTTATTATCCATAGTGCGTTATTGCACTAAATTTGCGTGCAAAGGTACAAATTTTTTCGCACATATGCAAATAAAAAAAAGCAAAATTGCACAAAAAGTCACTAAAAACTTGTATATGTCAGAAAAAAGCAGTAACTTTGCAGCCGGAAACGTGAAAAGTGAATTATCAATAAGAGCTGGAAACGTGCAGAACGCATAAGTACAAACAATCAGAAACGTTAAAAACAACTCTGTATGAAGCGTAAGATTTACTCGCAATTAGTCGAGTGGAAACAAACAGAAAAAGGCAAAAGTGCCTTGCTGATAGAAGGTGCACGCCGTATCGGGAAGAGTTATATCGTTGAGGAGTTCGCTAAGAACGAATACGATAGTTATATCCTCATCGACTTCAACCATGCCGATGCAGAAGTGATTGCGCTCTTTAAAAATTACGCCACCCGTTTGGATATGCTTTTCCAGATGTTGTCGCTTCATTATAACGTACAACTAAAGAATCGCAAGTCACTGATTGTCTTTGACGAGGTACAGCAATACCCGCCTGCTCGTGCGCTCATTAAATACTTAGTCGCTGATGGTCGGTACGATTATATCGAGACGGGTTCGCTCATCAGTATCCACAAGAATGTAAAGGACATTGTTATCCCATCGGAAGAGCAACGCTTGCCGATGTATCCAATGGATTTTGAGGAGTTCCTTTGGGCTATGGGAAACGAGATGCTGATGCCTTTCATCCGCGATTGTTATGAGCAGAAGAAACCACTTGGACCGATTCATCGCAAAGCGATGGATATGTTCCGGCTCTATATGTTGTTAGGCGGCATGCCGCAAGTGATTCAGACCTATATCGACACCAAGGATTTCCGTCAAACGGAGAAAGTGAAGCAAAACATCATTGCTCTTTATCGAGACGATATACAGAAATACGCCACCGGTGGAGAAGCCAAGGCTGCAGCTGTATTTGAAGCCATACCGTCCCAGTTGCAGAAACATGGTACGCGGTTCATGTTAGCGGACTTGAATGAAAACGCACGGTACACCCATTATGAGAGTTCGTTCTTCTGGTTGCGCGATTCGCGTATCGTCAATATCTGCTATAACACTTTTGCTCCGAATATCGGTTTGGGCATGAACACGGAGCGCACGACGCTTAAGTGTTATATGGCAGACACCGGCCTGCTCCTCAGTCTTGCTTTTGACGAGCAAGGCAATATGCCTGCAGAGGTGTACGAACGTATCTTGCATGGCAAACTGGAAGTGAACCTCGGATACATCATGGAGAATGTGGTTGCGCAGATGTTATTGGCTGCAGGACACAAACTCTATTATTTCTACCAGTATGATGATCTTGATTCAACCAATACCATGGAGATTGATTTTCTTATCAGTAAATCCACCGTCACCTCGCGTAAGAATATCTGGCCGATTGAAGTCAAATCCACGCCGCGGTATTCTCTGTCTTCATTAAATAAGTGCTTGGATAAGTTCGGACAATACGTCACGAACCCCATTGTTTTACATACCAAAGATTTGGAGATTAAAGACGGAGTGACCTATTTACCGTTGTACATGACACCGCTATTATAGTTGTTCAACTAAAACCTTTACTAACCATGGCTGTATTTGCTTTTTATTCATTTGAGATAAGAAACAAAAAATACTAAATAGATATGTATAACGAATTGACCGATGATCCCATAGAAGAGTTTGACAGCAAGCGACTCACCATTCAAGAAATGCGCGAAATCTTTATCGAAAAGCAGGAGAGTTATGATTGGCTGGAGGGATATAGTACTGATCTTCAAAAAGATGATCAGACCGGATTGTATTATATTGATTACGTCTTTGCGCATAGCGCCAACACCCTATATGACCACCTCATGGCGGAACAACTATGGGATGTTAGAGAGCAAGTGGATTGGAAGCGAGTGACACGTTTCTATGACCCTGAGCAAATAGCACGCATCTACCATCTGCTTTCTTCGCCGTTGCTTTGGGTGGATCCACTACCTTTTGAGAGAAATTGCGTCATTGTGGGCAGAGTGGCACAAGAAGTAAGCCCGGAATGGACGGATCAAGATTTGATGGATTGGCATCATCAGATGTTCGAAGAGAACTTGCTATGGTTTGCCGATACATTGCCTGTCGCTGACGATGTGCACATGTACCGCTATTATCGCTTGCCTAAAGATATGCTGCTTTGGGATAGAATCCTAACCGACTGGAACAACAATATGAGTGTTTCTGCTTTTCGCAATAACATAAATTTCATCGCTGAGCAGCGAGGAGGAGTTAAAGCCGTGGAACTCATTAAGCGGCTTAGGGATGATTGGAAAGACATACAGATTCTCCAGCTCTTTGGATTTGCAGGTATGAAACCTCAGGAGGTGGAAGAGTTTCGACTGGCATTGTTTGAAGGGATGGACCGCAATGTCCGCATTTGGGAAGCCGAGGCAATACAAGAGACTGCCAAGGATCAACCTATCCCTTGTCGCTATATTGACAAGGACAAACTCGCTCAAACAGGCATTCATACCGAAGAACAGTTTACGACGATGTTGCGACAGGCTTGCGAACAAGATGCTAAGACGCTGGGGGCTTTCCTCAAAAAGTACTACAAGATGGGGTATCTCGATTTCCATGGTGACAACAAAAAGAAGATATACGACCACCTCAAAGCTTGTTTCCCGAGCGCAATCAAGTATAGTTATCCTAATTTCACACAATACTTTGATTAGCCTCTTCATTTAATCCCATTTAATTTTTTGAGCCTCGATTTCGGGGCTCATTTAATTTCCATTTAATTCTCATTTAACTTTCGGCTCCAAATTTCTTGGGGTCGTTTTTTTTATCTATCTTTGCACCGGATTTCCAAAAACAACCCGGCGCCGGGTTAATTAATTTACATTTTAACCCACTCGCACGGCGCGAACTAAAACAATGCCGAACTATTATGACAACTTATGAAGTATTGGATCAGTTTTTTGCAGCACAAGTAGCATGCAACGAGTCCAACTCTATCAAGCGCTCTTTCCGCATCGCGTTCACCGCATAACTTAGCCAGGATAGAGCTTGTATCTTTTTACTCAAAAATTCAAGCAAATAAATACAAGCTATACCCTACTGAACTTGACTAAAAAGAAAGCCGATAAAAGAAAGTAACCAAAGAAAATTAACAAAGAAAAATGGTGGTGGTAAAGACTATACTATGCTACACTCTACCACCACCACAATTTTTAAGACTATGGATTTTAACACGATGTGGCAGCTGCTCTATGACCACGGAGCCAGCGCCAAGAAAGAAGAAGGCACCAGGCGATTTTGGGCGACCCTCTCGGAAGAAGAACAACAGATAGCCTTTACCACCATCACCCGAAAATTGAAGGAAAAGGCATTTGTCAACTTCGACCCGATACGAGCCATTCGCGAAAACACATGGCAAGCCAAAGCCCCTGAGCCTACTAATTATCGGGGATGTGTCATCCCACAAGGCGTGCAGGTCTTTTCCGCCAAATACAACGGTGCCTGGGGTATGTACACCCGGGAAGATATTGACAAATTCCATTTACAAACATTAAAAAACTAAAACTATGGATTATCCTTTATACGACGTACCCTACCTCGTCCGGGAACCCAATAATTCGTATATGTCCCAGACTCGGCACAAGATCGAGGTGCAAAACCAGGCCATCGTCGATGCGTATTTCATCGAACGGGACAAAGGGCTATCCGCGGAAGCGGCGAGAAAAACGGCCGCCCAAAAGCACGGCATTCCCACAATCCGCGTGAACCATTGCTTGCGGTGGTACTACCAAGAGGCGGTAAGACGAGGAAAATACAGTTTTTTGATAAAATTTCCACCTGCAAAGGAACACATTGTTCACTTATGATGTATCTTTGCACCGTCTTTCAAAATTCAGTAAGACTTCAGTAAGACTTCAGTAAGACTTTAGTAAGACTTTAATAAGACTTTAATAAGACTTTAATAAGACTTTAGTATGACCAAGCAACAAATCTACAAAATCATCGTCACTCTCGCGACGGCCATCGTGACGTGTGCAGCGATCGCACTGGGACTCACGTCCTGCAACGTGACTCGGACCATCA
>OCVV011092075.1_pt1 | contig 27094 bp, 6 predicted proteins | sample 1539721 | NCBI WGS metagenome assembly OCVV01 (sample SAMN02144230, study PRJEB22623) | gut metagenome | biome: sheep rumen | host: Ovis aries | place: New Zealand | reverse complement strand
TGACTTCTAATGTAATTTTTAAGGGTGTCCCCAAATTTATCCCCTAATTTTCAAGGGTGTCCCCAAATTTTTTTCAAGCCGGTCCTAAATCTTCTTGCAATAAATCGGAAAATATAGTATAATAGCAGGAGTTTAGAATAAAGAGAATTTAGGCAATTGTTCCGATAGTTCTCAATAAAAAGAGGAGAGATTATATTTATGTTTCAAAAATTAGAAGATGTTGAAAAGAAATATATTGATTTAACTGAAAAAATAAGTGACCCGGATATTATAAACAATTCTCAAAACGAATGGAAAACATACATGAAAGAACATGCTGAAATTGAGCCAATTGTTATGAAATATAGGGAATATAAAAAAGTACAAAAAGAATATGAAGAAGCTAAGGAAATGATGAATGATCCAGAGCTTAAAGATTTAGCTGAAATGGAAATGCTTGAAAAGAAGGATATGCTTCCAAAAATTGAAGAAGAATTAAAGATATTATTAATTCCAAAGGATCCAGATGATGATAAAAACGTTATTTGTGAAATTAGAGCAGGAACAGGTGGAGACGAGGCTGCTTTGTTTGCTGGAACATTGTTTAGAATGTACAGTATGTATTGTGAAAGAAAGCATTGGAAACTTGAAGTTTTAAATGAAAATGAAACAGGTCTTGGTGGATATAAAGAAATTTCATTTATGATTACAGGAAAAGGTGCATACAGCAGAATGAAGTTTGAGAGTGGAACACACAGGGTACAAAGGGTTCCAGATACAGAAAGCAGTGGAAGAATTCATACATCTGCAGCAACAGTTGCGGTTTTACCAGTTGTTGAAGATGTTGAAATTGAAATAAATCCAGCTGATATCAAAATGGATGTGTTTAGAGCTTCTGGTGCAGGTGGACAACATGTTAACAAAACATCATCAGCTGTAAGATTAACACACGTTCCAACAGGGTTAGTTGCAGAATGTCAAACAGAAAGAAGTCAAGTTCAAAACAGAGAATATGCAATGAGATTATTGAAATCAAGATTATATGAAATCGAAAAAAACAAGAGAGATTCTGAATTACGTGATGCAAGAAAAACACAAGTAGGTTCTGGAGATAGAAGCGAAAAAATCAGAACATATAACTACCCACAAGGACGTATAACAGACCATAGAATTGGTATGAGTATCTACCAAATGGAAGATTTCCTAAATGGAAATTTGGATGAAATGATTAATAATTTAATCGCAGCCGATAGAGCTGAAAGATTGAAATATGACGAATAAATTTGGGGACACCCTTAAAAATTACGTAGAAGGTGAAAAAGGGGTCACTTACCAAAAACACCATGGGAGAATTTTCTTCCATGGTGTTTTTGGTAAGTGACTCCTTTTTCACCACGTAATTTTTAAGGGTGTCCCCGAATTTATCCCCGAATTTACACGTAATTTTTAAGGGTGTCCCAAAATTTTCAAATTTTCCTAGGGAAATATAACTTCCAGCCTTTTTTACCACAAAATAGCAACAATATTTCCAAAATATTACCGAAATGATATACAAATGTAATAAATCTCGCATATAGCTTTTTCCGTAAATATTTACTATAAATATATAAAAATAGGCATATTGCAACACTATTTTTTTTGTTGTAAATTGGAGTTAACTAAAAAAATAGGAGGAAAAAGTTATGAAGAAAGGAACTTTTAAAGCGAAGATTCTATTAGTGTTTGCAGCAATTGCATTAGCAATGATTGGTTCAGCATTAGTTGTTAAGAATACATTCTTAGCAAACTTCAATGCTAAAGCTGATGCATTGTATTCAGCAAAAATAGAAACAAGAAATGGTGATTTTGGCTTAAATTCAGTAGATTTCATTAACAAGGCTGCTGAATTAATAGGAAAACCTTACTTAGGTGGAGAAGGTAGCCAAAGAAACGGAAAGGGTGTAACAGGTGATCCTTGGACAAAAAATAGACAAGGGAATTTGTTAAGTGCATCTGAAGTGCAAGGTGTGGATTGTTCAGGTTTGGTTTACTGGGCTTTATCTCAATTAGGTGCTAGCACAGAAGGATTCAGTTTTAACAATCCTGTTCCAGTTGATACAACTCACTGGTGGACATACGGTTCAAATGGTATACCTTTTAAGGAAGCCAATACTGGTTCAACAAAATCTGTGTTTGATGCAGGATTGAAAATAACAGTAAATGGCGCAACAAGCAGTATTAATGTATTAAAAGCAAACGAGAACATTACAGACAACTACAGATACTACAATTATACTGATGCAAGTGGTAATGTACAAGAACTTCCAATGGGTACTATAATTATATCAAGAGGTAAAGCAATTAACTGTCAAGACCATGCATGGATTACATTAGGTAACTTAAAAACAACAAATGCTGCAGAAGCTCAAAGATATTTAGCATCAAAAGGAGTTAATATAGATGTTAAATATTTCAACAGCACAAACAATACATGTACATACTGGAGAATTGAATCAAACGGAAATGATGGTGTTACAATTAATAATGGTGACCCTAACATTGGAAAAATTGAATATGGTAATACTAAAGGTATAGGTCCAATTTGGGCATTCCAAGTTTCAAATTACCCTGTATATGGAGAATATGAAGTTGAAGCAGTTAAAGTTGATGAGAATGGAAACGCAATCAACTTATCTGAAAAAGTATTCAAAATTACAAGAAATGGTAATGAATTAAATAGTTCTATTTCTTCTAGTGACTCAAGCAGAGTTATAAGCGATAGAGTTGCTTTAATGGAAGGTGAAAAATCTACATTTGTAATAGAAGAAACAAAAGCTCCTGGAGCAGACTATGTAAAACTTGATAAGAAACTTAAAGTTGAAATTACAGGAACATATAACAGAGATTTTGATAGAGTTATTGGAAAAGTTACAAACCTATGGGTTGTAGATTCAGAAAACAATGAAGTTCCTCAATCAATTGGATTACAAGGAGAATTCCAATATGAGAATGGAATGATTGATTTCCAAAATGATGAGATTACAGGTCGTTTAGTTGTTAAATTTAAAAACAACAAAATAAAAGGTAACTATAAATTAGCAATATTAAAAACAGATGCAACAGGAAACAAAGGTGTTAATGGTTCTGAATTCGATGTTAAAAAAATAAACATGAATTCTTCAAACAGTTTTGAAGGAAACTGGGAAAATGTTGGTCTAATCGGAAACGAAGCAGTATTTGATACTAACAGTATTGAAATAAATTCTGTTGATGTTTCAGATGTTTACCAAATTGAAGAAAAAACAACACCAGCTGGATATCAAGAATTAGGAAAAACTATCGTTTTACAAGTAAATAAAAAAGTTAACGGAAGTCAATATTTAATTGACAGTGTTAGAGTTTTAGCATTCGATTCAAATGAAGAATTTGATGCTTCTAACATTACAAGTAGCGAAAACTTAGTTGGAACAATAAATGAAGCAAATAAAACAGTTACTTATGAAAATGAAGGAAGAACTTTCTTAGTTGAATTAAGCAATGACAACTCAATAATAAAAGTATTTGTAAGAAATAAAATTGTAGATTTAGCTTTAAAGAAAAGAATCACTAAAGTAAATGATACAAACGTAACAAAACACAATGGATTTAATACAGGAAGAAACGTATTAGAAGGAAATGGTATTACAGGAGTAGATACAGATGGTGTGGACGTAACATCATTAGCAGAATCTACAAATGCTACATACTTTATGAATAAAAAGCCTGTTGAAGTTGCAATTGGAGACACAATCGAGTACTCAATTAAAGTATTCAACGAAGGTGAAGTTAAAGCAAGAGCAAGTAAAATTACAGACTACATTCCAAATGGACTAAAAGTAGTTGGAGTTAAATATGCTGGAGCAGATTTAACATCTTACCAATATGATGAAGCAAACGGTGTTTTAAAAATTGATTTAACAGAACAAGGAAATTTATTAGATGCATTTGCTAATAACTTAATTTCAAGAGATGAAGTAACAGTAATATGCGAAGTTAAAGATAATGCAGAAGGAATTTTAACAAACGTTGCTGAAATCACAGAGTATATGGATGAAACAGGAATTATAGAAAATGATGTTGATTCAACACCAAATAACTGGAATGCTCCAAACGGAGAAGACAAATTAACAAACTCAAAAGATAGCAATGATTGGAGAAACTACAATACAAATCCAACTGCTAATGACTGGAGCGATGGATATGTTGCTCAAGATACAGGTTTAAATGGAAACAAAGGTGACGACGATGACTTTGATAGAGTAATTGTTCTTAAAAATGAAGAATTTAAATTAACTATTAACAAAGTTGACGCTGAAAACCCAAATTCAGGAATTAGCGACGTTCTATTCAACATTACTAAAAAGTTCGATGACAATGCTGTTGAAGAACAAGAAAATGTTAGAATGGTTGATGCAAAAATAACAGACACACAAAGTATTAGTCCAAACAAAGAAAACAAAATTATATACACAATTCAAGAAGTTCCAGATTCTTTAAATAGATATTTACAATTAGATGGAACAATTAAATTAGAAGTAAATACAAAAGATGGTAAAATTGAAAACTATAGTGTTGCCTATAAAGGTAAAGATAGTCAATTATACACAATAATGAAAAGACAACTTTTAAATGAAGATTCAATAACAGTTGAGTTAAAATCTTCAAACGGAAATAAATTCAATGTAGCTATTCAAAAAACAGATAGAAGCATTGATGTAACAATTCCAAACAAATTAATCGCAAACGAAAAATATGGTTTAAGATTAAGAAAAGTATCATCAAATAATGGTGCTGGATTAGCCGGAGTTACATTTAATGGAACAGATGGACAAGCAGCAATTGGATTAAATGCAACAGATACAGATGGTTACACAAATCAAATTGTTAAAGATATAACAGTTGATAACTATGAAGAAATCGATGAGTACAACATTTCTGAAATTGATTTAGGTGCTAACACAGGTTATACAAAATTAACAACTCCAATTAGTGTTGAAGTTGCTAAAGAATTAACAATGGATGGAAAACTAAAAGTTAAAAATTATACAGTAACAGTTAATAATCAAAATGTAATAATAGATGAAAGAAACACATCTAATAAAATTAACATTAAAGATGAAAATGGAATTAATTATACAATTACTGTAGCATTAGAAACAGTTAATAATGTATCTACATTAACAATTACAGTTCCTAATGCACCTGATACAACAGTTCCATTAAAATTAATAAAAGTAAGTACAAAAGATGGTTCTCCAATTGCTGGAACAGGATTCAGCATTTACAAATTTGGAACAGAAACATTGGTATATAACGGAGAAACATTAACAGAAGGCGTTACAATCGAAGATAAAGTTGAAGCAGGAACAAGAACTATAGAATATCAAGTTGTTGAAGATTATGCTGCAACTGGATTTGTAAACACATTATCAGGAAAATCTTTAAAATTAACAGTTAACGAAACAGATGGTGTTGTTCAAACTGCAACAGTTACAGTTTTAAATGGAGACGGAACTGAAGCAGATGATCAATCAATTGCAAGTGTTGCAGTTGAAAGCGGTGCAGCTGTGTTAACAGTTCAAAATACACCAGTTGTAAAAAATGTTGACTTAGCATTAAAGAAAGTAATTACAAAAGTTGATGGACATGAAGTAAAAGCAAACTCAACAATTAACTTCCCAGAAAAATTCGAAAGAACTACAGATGGAAAAATTAGAGTTTTCTCAGATCCATTAAGAAATGAAATTACTGATGCAAAATACTATTTAAATAAAACACCAATTGAAGTATTAAGAGGAAGCAGAATCACTTATGAAATAAGAATTTATAATGAAGGTGAAGTTGATGCAACAGCAGGACAAATTATAGATTATCTTCCAAATAATATGAAATTTGAAAGCGTAAGTTATAATGGTGAAACTTTAACTGAAGGAACAGATTACACATTCAATTCACAAACAAATACATTACGTATAAATGTTTTAGAAGGTAAAGATTTAATTGCTAAATACAATCCAAACAATGACATATTGTCAATGGAATATGTAACAGTTGAATGTACAGTTTTAGACAGTGCAGAAGGAATATTAACAAATGTTGCAGAAATTAGCAAATACATCATGGATGACGATGGAGAAAGAAAAGTAATTGATAAAGACATTGACTCAGAATCAGGAAACTGGAGAAACCAAGTAACAGGAAAAACAGCTGATAATGAAAGCGTTGATAGAGATAATTCCTCATGGGAAGGTTATATTGGTGAAAGAATAGGACCACGTAGAAATACTTATGAAGAAGGCAAATTTAAAAACTACTTAGGTGAAGAAGATGATGACGATTTCGAAAAAGTAAAAGTTGTTGAATTAGACTTAGCTTTAAAGAAAGTTATCACACAAATTAACAACAAAACTGAAGAACAATTCAATGAAGGATTGAAGAGATTCCAAGATAGCGATGGAGAAAGAAAAATTGTTACAAACGTTAAAGGTTTAAACAGAATTGATTATGTAACAACAGCTGAATATTATATGAACAAAACTCCAATTACAGTTGCTATTGGTGATGAAATTTCATATCAAATAAGAATCTATAATGAAGGTTCAATTGATGCAACAGCAAGTGAAATTAAAGACTACATTCCTAAGGGATTAAAATTCGATAGCATCTATTTAGGAGACAGTGAAACAGCTTTAACAAGCGGATATTCATATAATGAAGAAACAAATGTATTAACAATTACAGCATTAAAAGATAACTTCATTGATAAATATAATGGTGGAATATTCAATTTAATTGATCCAAGTTATAAATATGTAACAGTTAAATGTAAAGTTACAGGTGAATGTACAGGTATTATAACAAACGTAGCTGAAATCACAGAATATCAAACATTCTATGGTGAAACAGAAGAAGACAGAGATTCACAAACAACAGGTGAAGGTGAATGGCAAGAACCAGAAGGTTCTAATAAAGATACTTTAGATGGAAAATCTGGAGATAAATGGAATGATTATTATGATTCAACAAGCGATGGTGAATTCAATGATTATCCAGGACAACAAGATGATGACGACTTTGAAAAAATATTAGTATTAGGATATAATTTAAAAATTCAAAAATACAGTGATTGGGCTGTGTATGGATTAGAAAATGCTAAATTTAACGTAAATGGTGAAGAATATACAACAAATGAAAATGGTGTGATTGACTTAGGATGGAAGACATTAGATAGTACACCAACATCTGCTGGAGGATATACTATAGAAGAAATAAGTGCAGAAAACCATGTTGCAATTGATGAACAAATCGTATTAAATCTTACAAAAACGATATATAATGGTAGACCACGTATTTCAGGTTTCACATTAAAAATTGGTAATAACGAATACACAACAGAGATTGATGGTTCAAGAAGTAACTTATATTGGTTAAATGGTCAAAGATTATTTGTTAACGTAAGTATTGATAGAAACGGATGCTACAGCTTTGAAATTGTAATAAACAACCGTCACGAAAAACAACCTTATGAATTATATGTAAGAAAAGTTGATAGTTCAGATTCTGATAAGGGAATTAACGGAACAAAATTTGAAGTAACACCACTTGATATTGTTATAGAAGAAGCAAGCAGTGGACCTTGGGGAATTGGTAGAACAAACACATTTGAAACAAATGATGATGGAACAGCTAAAATTGGTAGATTCTTATTAAATAAGAATGAATGGTTTAGCCAATCTGACGAATTAAGCGATGTATTCAAAATTGAAGAGATTGAAACACCTTCAAGATACGTAAAAATTGCAGATGATCAAGATATTTACTTAACAGTAAATAAAAAAGTTAATAAAGACGCTAAAGGAAACAATTTAAGCATGACAGTTGATAGTGTTAAATTAACATTAAATAAACAAACTTCAAATCCTGTTGAAACAGAAGCAGGAAAGAAAGTTACTTTAACAAATGTTGCTACAGAAAAAGCTGGTAAAACAGTAAATGTAATAGCAGAAGTTAAAGATGTTGTTGATGAAACAACTGGAAAAACTGTTCCAACAATCGTTGTTACAGTACCAAACAATCAAAAAGAATATGACTTAAGCTTACGTAAATATATTTTAAATGTTGAAAATGAAAAAGAACCTAAGGAAGTAAACAGATGGGCAACACCTGCAATTGATGTATCAACATTAATTGAAGGAACAACAGCTACATATAACAATGCTAAAGACCAAGTACAAGTTCATCTATTAGACACAGTTTTATACGGAATTAGCGTATATAACGAAGGTGAAAGAGGTGGATACGCAGAATTAGTAATGGACGACGTTCCAGAAGGATTAGAAATGATTGCTCCTGGTGACGGAACAAATGAAACTTCTAGTGTAAACGCTAAATATAGATGGAAAATGTATAGATTAGCTAAAGATGGAGATAGCAATGTTGTTACATTTGATGGAGTTTCTTATGTTGAAACAAGTGATGCTTCAGAAGCAAAAGTAATTGTTACAGATTACTTATCAAAAGCTTATGGTGAAGTGTTACGTGCTGAAGCAAACGAAGTTGAAAATCCAAACTTCATGAAAGCATTTGATGCAAGTTCAATGAACGAGCCAATTTCAAGAGCTTTAAATGTAGAATTTAAAGTTAAAACATCAAATAAAGAAAATGACATAATTACGAATAAAGCACAAATAATTGAACATGGTGATGAAGACGGAAATAAAGTTCCAGATGGTTTAATCGATAGAGATTCAACACCAAATAAATGGGAAGATTCTCCAAGAGATGACGACCAAGACATTGAACATTTAATAGTTTTAAGAGATAAAATTTACGATTTAGCTCTACGTAAATTTATTGTTAAAGTTAATGGTGAAAAATTAACATCTTCAAGAGAGCCAAGAGTTGATTGTACAAAGCTAATAAACGGTGGACATGATGCAGAATATAACCACTCAAAAGAACCAGTATTGTTAAACACAAATGATATCGTAGAATATACAATAAGGGTTTATAATGAAGGTAAAGATGATGCTTATGCCGAAATAGTAATGGACGATGTTCCAGAAGCAGCTGAAATGGTATTACCAGAATATGCTGAAGATGGTACGCCAATGAACTTGAACGCTGAATATGGATGGAAAATGTTTAGAGCATTAGCTGAAGGAGAAGTTCCAGAAAGTGGAGCGGAAACAGTAATTTACAAAGATAAAGCTTATGTAAGAACAAATAAAGCTGAAGAAGCTGTAATAATTACAACAGATTACTTATCTCATGAGAAAAATGCAAAAGCAAACTTAATTAAAGCATTTGATCCAAGCATTGGATTAATGACAGTAGACAACTTCAGAGATCTTAAAGTTGAATTTAAGATTACAGAAAAAGAAATTGGTAACTTAGTATATAACTATGCTCAAATTTACGAAATGCGCGATGAAGATGGTGGAGAAGCTGAAGATATCGATTCAACACCAGGCGTATGGGTAGATGATGAAGATGACCAAGACATAGAAGTTGTTAAAGTTGGAAAATTCGACTTAGCATTATATAAATGGGTAACACAAGCTATCGTAATAGAAAATGGAAAAACAGCAGAATACGATAGTAAACATACTCAAATGGATAAAGCAAACGTTGTAAATGTTACTATTCCAAAGAACAGCTTAAATAAAGTAACAGTTAAATTTAAATATCAAATTAAAGTTGAAAACGAAGGTTCAATTGCAGGTAAGGCTTTAGAAATTAAAGACCATATTCCAGCAGGATTGAAATTCGTAGCAGAAGACAATACTGAATTCGGTTGGGTGGCTGTTGACGATAACACAATCGTAACAGACTACTTGAAAGACACAGTATTACAGCCAGGTGAAAGCACAGAAGTTACAGTTGTTTTAACATGGGTAAACGGTGCTAAGAACTTTGGTGAAAAAGTTAACTACGCTGAAATAAGCAAAGATTACAATGAATATGGATGGCCTGATATCGATTCAACACCAGACAACTTCAAAGATATTCCTAACGAGGATGATGAAGACGGTGACGTAGTATTGCTACAAATCAGAACAGGTATTGAAAATGTAATTTATGTTGTAATTGCTGTAACTGCTATGGCTATAGTAGTTGGTGGTGTGGTTGCAATTAAGAAATATGTTGTAAATAACGTAGATTAGGATAAATTTTGTAAATTTGGGGACACCCTTAAAATTTACGTTAGAGGTGAAAAGGGGGTCACTTACCAAAAACACCATGAGAGAAAATTCTCTCATGGTAAATTTGGGGACACCCTTAAAATTTACGTTGGATGTAAATTTTAAGGGTGTCCCAAAATTTATCTCCAAATTTATTTTCTTTAATTTGTGCTTGCATTATTTATTATTAATGATATAATGAAGACATAAATTTATAGAAGGAGGGTGCATATCCATGCGGATGCGGAAACTTTTATGTCTGTTGATGGTTGAAATCTGCGTTGCTATCTGCAACACGGCTGCTCAGGAGTGGAGTAGAACGCTTGTTGTTAATGGAGCAAATATAAGTGGATACAAGAGTTCAACAGAAATACAAAAGGATTCTGAAGATGCAGAAATAACCGATTCAGTGCAAGATGTAACTGAAAAATCAACAAGTACTATGGAAACAAGTACTTCAGATGAAAATACAGGAACAAGATCCAAAAATGATTTTAAGAAGAAGAACGAGAGTACAGATTTAAAGAAAGAAAAGCAAAGTAGTGTTACAAAAGAAAGTCGGACAAATTCAAATAAGTCTGATAAAACAACAGATTTAGATGTTGCAAAGAAAAATGCAACAGAAGAAACTAAAGCTAAGGTTACCATTGATGAACAAATGAGCACAAATGGTGAGAAAAACCAAAGTGAAGTAGGTCAGAGTACCGCAGAAACGAATGATGAAGGTACAGTGGAAGCAGCTGTTCAAGAAATTCCTCAAGAGTATGTTCAAGAGGATATTCAACAGCCTGAAATTACAAATAACTATTTAGAATCAGATTATATAGTTATTAAAGGAAACACGATTCCAATAGCCTATGGTGCGGCCACTCAAGATATGGTTGACACATACGATGTTGTTCAAGACACCGGCTTGATTGAAGACACAAATAACACTTTTCTTTTTGGACATAATGATTTGTCTTTCTCAATTTTAGATACTGTGAATTGTGGTGAAACAATTACCGTTAACAATTACGGAGTAACTAAAAATTATCAAGTCGAAAGAAGTGAGCTAGCCATTCTGACCGACGATGAGACAGATATTATAATGTTCAGTGATGGAAATAACGTTGTATATAGGGATTACGGTTTTCCTGCTTTGGTTTTGATTACTTGTGCAAGAGGTTATGATTGGAACTACAGATGGGTTATAGTTGCAAGAGAAATGGACTAAGCTTTTCTAAAGACAATACAGCAGTTGTATTGTCTTTTTTTTGAAGGTTTGGAAAATTTTAAGGGTGTCCCCGAATTTATCCCCGAATTTACACGTAATTTTTAAGGGTGTCCCCAAATCTTTCTTAAAATCTTCTTGATTTTTAAAAAAATATGTGAAAGAATTATCTTAGATAGGAGATAAAAAATGCAAGAAAAGTTGGAAAAATTATATAAACAATGTTTAAAAGAGTTAAAATCAATAGGATTGGATGTAAGTGAAAAAAATATAGGGGAGATAAATATTCAGCTTTCTAAAAGAAATAACAAGAGATATGGATGTTGTAAGCAGGAGGAACCAGATAAGAAGTATACGGTTACAGAGAAAGTTGGAAGACGAAAAATTGTTAAGTATGAAAAGTTTAATAAGCATACAATTGAAGTGAGTAAATGGGTTTTAGAGCTTAATGATGAAATTATAAAAAACACTATAATGCACGAAATTATCCATTGTTTTCCTTTTTGTAATAATCATGGGAAGACATTCAGGATGTATGCTAAATATATAAATGATAGACTTGGCTATGATATTTCCAGATTGGGAAATAAAAGGCAGGACTATGAGAAGAGTAATTTGGTGTATGAGGAAAAAGAATGGAAGTATGTGATTAAGTGCAGTAATTGTGGAAAAGTGTTGTATAGAAATAGGCTTGCAAGGAATTTCTTTAGGAGGTATAGGTGTCAGTGTGGAGGAAAATTGGAGTTGGTTAGTAATTCTAAATAATTCAAATAAAAGGAGAGTATCGGAAAGTTTACACAAACATTCCAATACTCTCGGTAATTAATAATTTTTAAAATTATTGAATTTGAAGATAATTTATAAATTTTCAATTTCAGTCTTAGATAAACCAGTGATATTTGCGATGGTTTCTATATCTATTTTACTTTCTAACATTTTTTTTGCAATTTTTAACTTTTCGGCTTTTTCGCCCTGCTCGATACCCTGCTCAATACCTTGTTCAATACCATCTTCTCTTGCTTTAGCCATTTTCAAATCTTCCAAATTTTTTGCTAAAATTCTTTCATTTAACGCATCCCTGACATCGCTATCAGTCATAACTATATCCACTATTTTATTAATTTCCTCAATACTTCTATTCATCTTAAATAATTCCTCCAATTCTTCTTTATTTAAGCTGTTAGATATATATGCTAACCATTGTTCCTCCTTGGTCTCAATTTCTTTAACTTGCTCCAGGAACTTTGGTAATTGTATGTAGTGGTACTCTGTTTTTTGCAATAATTCTTCATTATTAAAATCTCTCTTTACTCTCGCAATTTCGTGATATTTTCCATCTTTAAATAGATTATACCCTAGAATCCAAATTACAACTGTCCTAGGGATGGAAACATATTTATCTTTTATTTGTAAAGAATTGTATATCAGTCCACCTGCATACGCATAACTACGCTCTCTTACATTATACTCGTTTTTGTTTTGCATTTCAACATTAATTTTCTCTTTCACGCCATTTTCATCTTCTGCTTCAACTAATATGTCTAATCGCATCAATTTATTATCAGCATGCAGTTTATCTAATGCAACATCATTTTGTATGCTAATGTTTGTAATTTTTTTATGTAATATCCCTTCTAAAAAATCTTTTAAATATTCACTTCGATAATTTGACCCAAAAACGATTTTAAAAACTTGATCTTCTCTAATACTTTTTTCACCCTCTTTAAATGGTTTATATACTCTTTGTGGTAGTATCATAGGCAACATCCCTTCATTGTTTGATATTTTTTTGATTGATTTTGTTCCTTATGGAACACAAGATTTAAATTATTTGAATAACCTATTTTTTAAATAAGCTATATAAATTGTTTAGATATTTTTGTATACAAAAACTTAACATTCGAATTAATTTTATAATAACAGATAAATAGTATAAAATCAAGAAAAATCGTACGACAAATTACTGCATTTTTCTCAATGGTTATGTGAAAAATTAGGGGACACCTTCCAATGTGAATTTTAAAGGTGTCCCCTAATTTATGGTTATGTGAAAATTTTAAGGGTGTCCCTTAATTTACAATTTACATATTATTACAAATATTAAATATAATTACGGAAGCAAGCCTTTGAAATATTGTAATAAAAATGTAATAAAACATATAACAGAATTATTACAAAAATGTAATATAAATTTAATAAAACAAGAATATTGAATATCCCTAAAACACTTTAAAAAAATACGCGTTTTAGGGATATTTTTTTATTTAAATATATATGTTAAGATTTTCTTAAAGTTAATTAATGAGTGAATAAAAACACATTCAAGGGGAACGAAAAAGCAATGTAAATTAGGAAGGTGTCCCCAAAAATTCGAAGGAGGAAAAGCAGATGAAAGAGAATGCGAAGAAAGTGCTTGTTGGAATTATAGTGTTATTGGGAATTGCAGTTGTGTTTGCGTGTGCTGTTAAGTTAATTCAAGCTCAAAGGGCAAAGGCTATGGTTCAAAGTAGTGAAACTACAGGTGTTAATGCACCGGAAGAAAATGCTATTACAATTGAGGCTAAAACTAATGTGCCTACTACTGTTACTTTAGATGATGGTAGCAAGGTTCAAATTACTGAGGATAATTGGAAAAATTATTGGGATGAGACAAGGGTTACAGCTGTTAAGGATACTAATGGTGTAATGGTTCCAGTGCCAAATGGGTATTCAAGTTCTAGAATTTATAAAAAAGTTGGGGACGATAATGTTTATATTGAAAGAACTGTTGATACTGGTTTTGTAATTTATGAGGATACTGCAGAGCAAAGCGGAGAACCTGATGGGGAGATTCAATATACTTATCCAGGAACAGAAGCTGAAGGTGCTGTAATAGTGTGGGCTACTGATGCAAACAGCACAGTAAACAGCGTAGCTTTGAAAACAGCTCAAACAACAAGAAATCAATATGTATGGGTGCCTGTTTATAATGTGGATGATATGTATGGAGTTGATAGCACAGGAAAGAAATGGGGAAAAACATATAACTTTTCATCTTCAGTAACAGAACCTACATTATCTAAAATCGTAGAACCTGATGTTATAACATATTGTGATAATGATAAAACACTACCTACATATATCACAGAAGAAGAAAGAAATGAAATAAATAAAGAATTAACAAGTAATTATGAAAAAACAATTGCAAGTATAAAAAAATATGGTGGATTTTATATAGGAAGATATGAAACAGGAAATTTAGGACAGGCAACTGCAAAGGTTGTTAAAAGCAATAGTGATATACATTCTCAAACATGGTATACAATGTATAGAAAATGTAAAGAATTAAAAGGTAGTAATGAAAATGTAATTACAAGTATGATATATGGAAGTCAATGGGATAGAACATTAATGTGGCTTATGGAAACAGGAAAACAGTATTATGATATTACAAGGAATTCAAAGAGTTGGGGAAATTATAGTTCTTCTGCATTTTATTATTTAAACGGAACAAGTTTTTCAAGAAAACCTAGTGAAACAAGAATAGCAACAGGTAGTGCAGAGCATACAAACGCAAATAATGTATATGATATAGCAGGAAATGTATTTGAATGGACACTAGAGACCGGTGGCATCAGACAGAGGATTTGTCGCGGAGGCTATTACTTGTACGACTTCGCCAGACATTATCCAGCGGGTTCCAGGATATCCGACACTCCTTACACCAGCGGTTTCGGCATCGGCTGTAGGGCAGCACTTTACGTAGACCTGTAGGCTAAAGACGATACACTATAATAGTATCAAACCAGAAAATGTAGAAAACTGTGAAATGAAGAAAAATAATTAAATAATACAAATTAATTAAAAATATAAATGAACTTAAACTATACAAAATTAACTTGCTAAATAAAGTTCCTCTATTTATCAAGTAGGGATAAATCGGAAGGCAAACGGTACCAACAACAGGAGGTATCGCATGGGCAATTACAACAACAACGGCAAAAACAATCCAGTAGGTAACAGTAACAACAATCCGAACAACAGTAACAACAACATCGGCTGTAGGGCAGCACTCTAATATCATTCTAGATTATATGTTTCAAGGAATATGTACAGTGAAATATTAGATATTAAAGAAGTTTATTCTTTCCTAATGTAGGTAAAAATGGATCATTAGAATATGTGTTAGTAAGAAAATGAGAGGTGAATTTAAATGAAAGGAAATGTTAAAAAAATAGCTATTGCAAGCTTTGTAATTGGTGTTATAGTGGCAACAATAGCTGGCATAGCCAGCATTAGTAAATTAACTGCTAAAACGTTAATTTCAAATGTTAATCCACAAGATGAGTTCTTCATGGAATACAATGAATTTACAAATTCAGATGCGAATTTCACAGAAACTCCAAATGTAACTTTCAGTACATTCTTCGCAAGAGATGAAAAAGGTGATGACGGTATTGCTGAAAAGTATGATGGAACTTGTAATTACATAACTGACAAAACAACATTATTTATGGATTTAAATGTAATGAATGAAGGCTATCTAAAAGATGGAGCCAAAATCACAATTCAGGGTAATAACTTTAATTATAATATGTTTATGATAAAAGATTCCATCTTGAAGGAAAATTATATAGGTAGTGACATTACTGAAATAAGACTAAATCAAATTAATCCAGGAAGTCAAAAAATAATTTTTGGAAGTGTTTTAGCTGACATCGGAAATAATAGTAATAACTATAGTACTGTTAACAAAATTATATTTGATGGTACTTATGTTGATATCGATAATAACGAGATTCCTTTGCATAAGGAAGTAGATTTAACAGTAGATTGGTATGCTGATACTAAAGCATCAATAAATGTGGGTTCTTCAACTTATTATTATGATAATATGACTTCTAATCAAATAAGATTTTATTACACGATTTATGAAATTGAAGAAAAATTGTTATTAAAAGATGCAATTTCTACTGTGGAAGTTCCTAATTTAAATGGATATGCTCCTTTATCTATAGTTCCAGCTAATTCTAATGACCAATATGAAGTTTTAGGAACTAATTCAATTAAAATTACAAGAAGCAGTACTGTAAATGAAAATGGAAATATCACATCATCTTTAAGTAGAAATAATTCTTTTGGTGTTATAGTTGAATATCCACAAGAAGCTTATCAACAAATAACAGAGCAAACTGAATTAACTATGCATGTAACAGGACAGTATGTGGCTTATAATAATCCAAATGATGAGTTTTTAGATAAATGGAATTCTAATATTGTTGAGGCTGATGCAAAGGTAATATTTAGAGAAACACCACCTCCTCCAGTTATTATTCCATCTGCAGGACCACATATTATAAAATATGCACATGATTTTGATGTAACACTTCTCTCTAAAATATATGTAAGTAAACCTTTTTATAGATATATAATGTCTAAACAAGATTTATTAAACCTTTATGATAATGCAGACTATGAAGGAAACTATGTGTACACTGTAAGATGGTATGCTTATAGCGGTAATGTTGCAGAAATAAATTCATTTAAATTAAGTGAAACAACAAATGAAGGAAATGCTTATGGAGATAAATTTGATGAAATTGTACTTGACGAATACACAAGCAACAAAGGAATTTACTTCTCTAATGTTCAAAATTCTTTAGGTGAAGATGGTGAAATTAGAGTTTATAATAATGATACAGATGAATTAATTGCTACATTTAATAAAGATAATTGGAGTAATTATAATTCTAATAATTTTTATGAATATGATGAACCAGTTAAACATATAAGAGTGGAAACAAGTAAACCAAAAGAAAATTCATATTTGAATGTTTACAATGTTAAAGAATTTGATGCCAAAAAAATTACAGAAAATATTAGCAAAGAGCAACTAGAACAAGCATCTATGATTTATACATATTTAACAGGAACGGCTGATGTTGCTGAAGTTGGCGAAAGCATAACAAATGATGTAGATTCTGCTTATCTAGTTTCAGAAATATCAGATCCAAGAATTAGCATAGAATATCCAAAAGTTTCAACTATTGAAACAAAAAATGAAATAATTTATATTGATACTATTGTAAACCAGGCTGGTGATGCTAAGTGGAAAAATGGTGAATTTATTGTTGAAGTTCCACCAGAAATTTTAAATATGGAAGTTAATAGTATTGGTGTCAACAAACAAGATGTTAATATTTTAGCTTGGGATTTGTATAAAGAAAATGATAGATATTTAATTAAAATTATTACATCTAATGCAAATGAAACAACATACAGAATTTCTATAAACTGCACAATTACGCCAGATTCAAGAATTGGTTCTAGAAACACAAACTTTAATTTATATGCTTATAACGAAAAAAGTAATGATTACTATGCAACTGCAGAAGATATTTATGATGTTGATAGTGATTCTGCTACAGATGAGCAAGTTGGAAAGGCAACATGTAATTTAGAACTTCTTTCACCAACTTCTTTGGTAACACATGAATCTGTTAGTGATTATAATGATGAAAATGAAATAACAATTGCACCAAATGTTGCTGCAGTTGAGAAAGATAAAAGAACAGCTAAAATAACTCTTTCACTTAGAAATAACTATCCATACACAATACAAGGAATTACAATTCTTGGAAAAATTCCTTTTGAGGGTAACACGTATGTTTTACAGAATAATAAAGATATGAAATCAGAATTTGATTCAAGTTTTGCAACAGCAGAACAATTAAATTCTGAAGATATTGGAATTAAAAGTAGTATGACTAATATTTCTAACAATATGGTTGTTTATTATTCAGAAAACGAAAATCCAACGAGGGATTTAACAGATAGCTCAAATGGTTGGGTAACAGCGGCAAATGTTCAAGATATAAGCAAGATGAAAACATATTTGGTTAAGTTAAATGACTATGAATTAAGATATAATGAAGAAGCAACTTTTTATTATTGGGTATATTTACCAGAAGGTTTAGATTACAACTCAGTTTCATACAGTGACCATGCTGTTTATTATGATTTCGTGACAGATGGAGGTAAAATTCCACTTTCAACAGAACCAGCTAAAGTTGGTGTAAAAATTGTGGATAAGTATGACCTAGATTTAACAAAATTAAAGGTTAACTCAAGCTTAACAATTCCAAATGTTACATATAGTTTAACATATACAGATAAAGATACTGAGGGTGAAGAAAAAGAATATAGCCGTATTTTAACAACTGATTCAAATGGAAAAATTATTTTAAATAACTTATACGCAAACATTACATATTCATTAAAAGAAGTAAAAGTTCCAGATACTTGTGAATTAAGCGATAACATAGTTACGTTTATGATAGATGAAAATGGTGAGTTACATTTAACAGGAACAGTTAAAAGCAGCAGTTTTGAAAATAATTCAACATTGAAATTATCATTAGAAGATGAAATTAAAGCTAATTTACAAATTACAAAAACAAAAAATGGAACATCAACTAGAATTAATAATGTAAGATTTTCTTTAACAGACCCAGATGGAAATGTGAAAAGTGCTACAACACAAAATGGTGTTTTATCACTTACAGGTTTATCTTTAAATAAACTATACACATTAAAAGAAGTTTCAGGTCCAAATAACATTGAACTAAAAACAGGAAGTACTAAATTTACTTTAACAAGAGCTGAAGGTGGAATTAAAGTAAATATTTCTGAAAATGGTTTAGGAGCAAGCTTAACAAATGCAAATGCATCAAATATTGTTGCAGAAGTTGATGGACAAAGCAATGAAGTGTTAAATCCTACTATTGAAATGGGAATTCAAAATGAAGTTAGATATTCATTAGAATTAACAAAAAAAGACGATTCAAATGAAGTGGTTCAAGGTGCACAGTTTGTTATAAAAGGTAGAGGATTTAGAACGGAAGGATCTAAATATACAACAACAAGATACGGAACGCTATCAATTAGCGGACTATATGTAGGTTCTCAATATACTTTAGAAGAAATAAATGCTCCTGGATATTATTTAGATTCAGAGGCTGACAACAAAATTACATTTACAGTTTCAAGAAGTGGTAACTTAGATGTTACAAGTTCAAATGGTTCTGGAATTACAGTTGTGGGAACTCCTACAATTTCAAATGATAATGCAGAATCATTGAATCCTGGGTTACATATAACTGTAGAGAATGAAAAAATTCCTACTTATAATTTAAAATTAATTAAAGAAAATGACCAAGGTGAGAGCTTAGTTGGTGCACAATTTAAATTAAAGAGTTTAGATACTGGTAAAGAAGAATTACTTACAATTGAGCAAGATTCAGACAATATGTTTGAAGGTTTATATGAATTTATAACTGAGAAGTCTTTTGTTACTGGAGAGTATGAATTAACTGAAATGTATGCTCCAGAAGGTTATAAATTAGATATGACACCAATAAAATTCAAGGCTACAAGAGATGAAAATACAGGTATTGTTGATTTCAGCATTATAAGTGGTGGAGATAATATTAAAATTGATGGTAATGATGATAAAGTTATAGTTTCAGATGAAGATAAAGTTACGATTACTATTGTAAATAAACCTATATTTAATTTGATTAAAAAAGGTGACAATGATGTGTTACTTCCAAATGCTAAATTTACAATTACTGATTTAGAAGGAAACACAGTTACAGGTTCCGATGGTGAAATTGTTGGAACTTTAGAAGACGGAAAATATGTTGTAACAACAAATTCTGAAGGAAAAATAACAGCAAATTTAGCTGAAGGTCTATACAAAGCTGTTGAAGTTGAGGCACCAGAGGGATATGAACTTCCTGAAAATGAAGAAGAAAGAACATATCTATTTGGAATTGGAACAAGCCAAGCTTTACAAACAAATGATATAATAGATAAATTAGAATGGGCTCGTGCTATGGGTTCTGATTATGTTTCAGAATTTAAAGATGTTATTGCAACACAAGATGGTGGAGTAATTGCAGTAGGTAGCACAGATACACATACTTATGTGGATGGTGGAAGTTATGACAATGGTTGTGGAAATCAAGATGGAATTATTGTTAAATATGATGCAAACGGAAATGTTGTATGGCAAAAATTATTTGGTGGAAGAAATAATGATGAATTATTTGCAATAGCCGAGGATACTAAAAATGGTGGATTTGTTGTTGTTGGATATAATTTTGCACATGATGCTAATTCAGATACAACAGGTAATTGTTTGAAATATGATGGAACTGCAATAACAGGTCTTGGAAATTTTGGAAGTAATGATGGTGTTATTTTAAAAATTACTGAAGAAGGTAATTTAAGTTGGTGCCAAAGCATTGGTGGAACAAGAGTTGATAGAATAAATGCAGTTGCTGTAAATGAAGATGGAGATGTTGCTGTTACAGGTAGCTTCTATGAAAAGGTTTATATGGATTCTAATAAATCTGAAACAGATTCATTAACAAGCAAGGGCGAAAAAGATGCGTATATTAGCGTTTACGATTCAACAGGTGCATTAAAATGGTTTAGAAGTTTAGGAAGCGCTAATGGAGATGCGTGGGGAAATGCAATTACAACAACTTCTGATAAAGGATTTGTTGTTGGTGTTAATTTCTTAGGAACATTGCAAATTGATAAAGGTAATAGCGCTAATGAATCTGTTGCAAGTAAAGAAAATGCAGATGGTGCATTGGTTGCTTATGGTGCAGAAGGTGATTATAAATGGTATAAACAAATTGGAAGTTCAAAAAATGATTCTATTTACGATGTTATAGATTATGATGTTAATGGAGAAAAAACAATTGTAGTAGTTGGTGGTTATGCAGGAGCAATAAGTGATTATTCATTAGTAGCTCCTAATGGAAGTTATTATGATGGATTTATAATTAAATTTGATGAGAGCGGAGCATATAAAACATCTATGAATATTGGGGTAGATGGAGATGAAGTAATTTCAAGTGTTGTTCCAACAAAAGATGGTGGATTATTATTTGGAGGATGGTTGTATTCTGCTTCAAACTTTACTTTCAAAGGACAAACTTTCCAAGCTAGAGTTGGCAACAGTAATGTTAATGGTGACGCACCAAATGATGGATTTATTGTTGAGTTAGATAACGAAGATAACTTTGTATGGAAAGATCAGATAAAAGGTTCATTATATGAATCTGTTAACGGAGTTGCTCAAACTTCAGATGGAAGCTGTTTCGCAGTTGGTGATTTTGAAAGCCAAAGTGTAACTGCTATGAATAAAGCTGGAGTTTTGAAAAATGTTTTAAGCTATGATTCAGATGGATTTGTTATTAAATACGGAAAGAGTGTTGTTGAACCGGCAATTCCTGAATCTGCTGAAATTGTTGTTAATAATGAGTTAAAAAAATATACTATTACAACAGAAGTAGGGCCAAATGAAAAGAATAATAATCAAAGAATTGGTGGCACAATAACAGGTAGATATACCAATGACTATATTCCAAGTGAGTATGTTCAATTTGTTGAAAATGTTAAACATGGAAGTGATGGTACACAAGCAATTGTTATTAAGCCTATTACTGATTATGCAGTTGTTGAAATTACTATAAATGGTGAAAAAATAGCATTTACTCCGGATGAAAATGGAATTGTTACTTTACCGGCGTTTGAAAATGTTACAGAAGATAAGCACATTGTTGTTAAATTTGCCACTGAAAATCATACTATCAGAGTTAAAAAGGTTAATGAAAATGGGGATGTTTTAGAAGGTGCAAGCTTCGAAGTTAAGTCTAATAACGACACACCTACTTTAGGCGAATTAACTGCTAATGGTGATGTATATCAACATGTTAGAGATGACAAGAAAGTTAACGGAGTAATAGGTACTCTTGTTCAAAATGGTCAAACATATACAGTTGAAGATAAAACTAAAGATGTTACAAGTTCAGTTTTGGGTGCAATAAGTGATAATGATAATACATATACTTTTGTAAGCAATGGTAATGGTGGTTATACATCTTCACCAGATATGAAGGGTGTTGCAGATACAGCTAATTCATACTTTGAAATTGACTTAACGGGGAGTGAATATGCGGGCAAGAATTATGTTGTAGTTGTTAATGCTAATATTTCAAGTAGAGCAAGTTATGATATGGGTTATGCTACTATAACTTCATCTAATACATCTGCACCAGTATATAGTAGTTCTTCAGGAAGATTTATATATATTTCAGGTACAGGTGTTCAGCAAACAACACCAACTGATTATAGAACTAATAATGTATTAACAGGTGGAAATAAATATTATTTATATTTGGGTTATAGAAAAGCAGCTACTTCATCTTCTGGTAATGATGAATTTACTGTAAATAGTATTAAAGTATATGAATCGACAAGTAAAACTTATGGATTTACTGAAAATGATGGAGTATATACACCTGATAATATAGATGCTTCAATGTATTATAATTATGGTTCAATGTATGGTACATCAGCTAAAGCAAGTGTTCCAATTGATTTAACTGGAAAAGAAGGAAAATATTTCGTTGTTGTTAATGCACAAGCTACCAGCCCAATAAGTTCAGAATATTTATATGTTGCGGTAAATGATACTGCTGGAAATACTTCAACTAATAGGTTTGTTTCAATTTATAATACAGCTGCTAATACATATATGTGTGGATATCTATTAAATGGTGGTCAAACATATTACTTAAATATGGAATATGTAAATTATAGCAGTGGAACAACTGATGATGTTAGAATTAATGGTATTGATATATATGAGACATCAACATACAATTTTGAAGAAGTAGACGATGGTGAGGGTAATATAAGCTATGTTTCAAATAATGCTGGAAAAAATAGCACGTATGCATATAGCTACATTCCATTAGATTTAACTGATTATCCAGGCGATTGTAAAATTACTGTTGAAGGTACGGTTGCAGGAACGGGTAGTGATTTTGCATTTGCTACTGTTCAAACTGATACAAACAGACAAACTTGGAATACTACAACTAATAGATTTATTTCTCAAGGTGGTGGAAACAGTGTAGTTAAGGCTGTTAGTGGAAGTACTACGGTTGTTGGTGGACAGTTATATTACATTCATTTAGGATATTTTAACGCTTCATCAAATACAACTTTAGCGGATAATTTTACAGTTACGAATGTAAAAGTAGAACCAGTTATTAAAACATACACAGGTACAACTGATTCAAACGGTATTGCTACAATTGATGTTGAAGACCTAGGAAAATATCAAATTACAGAAACAGAAGCTCCAGAGCATTACATTAAATCTGATGAAGTTAAGGATTTAACATTAACTTCAAGTAGTAAAAATGTTTTAGAAACATTTACTGATAGAGCGGTTCCTACATTAATTGTTCATAGATATTACAAAGATAGCGAAGGAAATTACACAACAATTAAAGTTGCAGAAGATGAGGCTACTGAAGGTATATATGATGAGGAATATGCTACAAGTCCTTATGCTACTCTTGAAGGTGAGCCAATTGGTTTAGATGGTTTAATTCTTGAAAAAGTAGAAGGCGAATATGTAATTCCAGCTAATGCTGTTGGTACTTATGGTGAAGCTGTAACAGAAATTACTTACTATTTTGAAGCAGATCCAATTACATTAACAATTCGTCATCTAGAAGAAGGAACAGATAATGAACTTGCTGAAGAAACAGTGGTTACTCAAAAAGTTGATTATGAATTTGATGAAGAATTTAATCATACAATTTCATCATCACTTGATTATGATTTAGATAGTAACAGCGTTTATAATACTTTGAAAGATGAATACGTATATGTGGCAACTACAACTCAAAGCGAAGATGAGAATGGTAATAAGGGTGATTTAAATTATGCTGATATTGGTGATGTATTTACATATTCAAGCAATTCTAAAATTACTTATTACTATAATAAGAAGGTTCATACTATTACGTCTGAGGTTGAATCTCATAAGGAAAATAGAACTGATTCTGCTGTTAACACTAAGGTTGAGGTAGATGTTGATGGTGGTTCAATAACTGGTAACTATAATGCTGAATTTTTAGAGGCAAATGGAGTTAAGTTTATTGAAACTGTTAAAGATAAAGAAAATGCTTTAACGGCAGTAGTTGCTACACCTGATGAAAATTATGGTGTCGAATACATTGAGTTAGTTTCAACTCCTGAAAGTGGTGAAGCTGTAAGTAAGGTTATTTATGGAACTAAGACTGTTGTAGATGGCGGAAATACTACTGTTATAAATGCTGAAACTGTTGAAGGGGTAACTGTAACAGTTGATGCAAATGGAGTAGTTTCTGTGGCTGCTTTGGAAAACATTACAGAGGATAAACATTTCGTTGTTAGATTTACTCCTGATGAGGGAACTGTAACAGTTCACTATATTATTAAGGGTGAAACTCCTGCTGAGAATGTTGAGCATTCAAGTGCGGTAATTACAGATTTAGTTGGTGAACCTTATGCTACTGGTCCAATTAGTATTGAGAATTATAGAATGATTGAGTCTTCTAATAATACTAATGGTGAGTATATTAATGGTAATATTGATGTTTACTATTATTATGAATTGGATTCTTATGAATATAGTGTTGAGTATTATTATGATAATGTGTTAGATCCTGCTATGACTGAGTCTGGCGATGAGTATAAGGCTAAGTATGAGGCTGTTATTAGTACATATCCAACTGAAGGTAAGGTTAAGGATGGTTATGTATTTGACCATGATGAGAAAGTGCCACTTGTGGTTTCTGATGATAGTAGCTTGAATGTTATGAAGGTTTACTATGTTAAACGTTCTGATTTAGAGTATACTGTTCATTATAAAGAGCAAGGCACTGATGAGACTTTGGCTGAGGAGAAAGAGGTTGGAAGTCAAACATTTGGTGATACGGTAACGGAGAATGCTATTGATATTTCTGGTTATGTTAAGGTAGAACCTACGACAGCTGATATCGAGATAACGACGGGTGTTAACGAGCATACGTTCTACTACACAAAACGTAATGATTTAAGTTATACAGTTAATTATTTAGAGAAAGATACTGATGAAGTATTACATGCTCCTAAGACAACTGGAAATCAAACATATAAATCTGTGATAACTTCAGCTGATGAAGTAATTGATATAGATGGATATAATTATGATAGTGTTGATAAAGATTCATTGACAATTGAGGTTGATGAGACAAGCAATGTAATTAATATTTACTATATAAAACGTACAGACTTAGAATATACAGTTCATTATAAAGAACAAGGAACTGAAGAAACTTTAGCTGCTGATAAAGAGGTTGGTAGTCAAACATTTGGAGATATAGTAACAGAAAATACTATCGATATTGATGGGTATGTTAAGGTTGATCCAACATCAGCAGACATTGAGATAACAACAGGAACAAATGAGCATACATTCTATTATACAAAACGTACAGATTTAGAGTATGTAGTTCATTATAAAGAGCAAGGAACTGATGAGACATTAGCAACTGATAAAGAGGTTAATGGTCAAACATTCGGAGATACAGTAACAGAAAATGCAATAGACATTGATGGTTATGTAAAAGTGGATCCAACATCAGCAGATATAGAGATAACAATAGGAACAAACGAGCATACATTCTATTATACAAAACGTAATGATTTAGAATATGTAGTTCACTATAAAGAGCAAGGAACTGATGAAACATTAGCAACAGATAAAGAAGTTGATGGTCAAACATTCGGAGATACAGTAACAGAAAATGCAATAGACATTGATGGCTATGTAAAAGTAGATCCAACATCAGCAGATATAGAGATAACAACAGGAACAAATGAGCATACATTCTACTATACAAAACGTTCAGATTTAGATTATATTGTTCATTATAAAGAGCAAGGAACAGATGAGACTTTGGCTGCAGATAAGGCAGTTGATGCGCAAACATTTGGAAATACAGTAACAGAAAATGCTATTGATATTTCTGGATATGTAAAAGTTGCACCAACATCAGCAGACATAGAGATAACAACAGGTGTAAATGAGCATACATTCTACTACACAAAACGTAAAGATTTAAGTTATACAGTTAATTACTTAGATAAAGACACAGATGAAGTGTTACATGCTCCTAAGACAACAGGAAATCAGACATATAAAGATGTAATAACTTCAGCTGATGAAATAATCGATATAGATGGATACAATTACGACAGTGTTGACAAAGATTCATTAACAATTGAAGTTGATACTGCAAGCAACGTAATTAACATCTACTATACAAAGAAAACAGATTTAGATTACACAGTTCACTATAAAGAGCAAGGAACAGATGAAACTGTTGCTCCAGATAAGACTGTTGGTGAGCAAACTTTCGGAGACACAGTAACAGAAACTGCAATTGATGTTGCTGGTTATGTAAAAGTAGAGCCTACAACAGCTGATATTGAAATAACAACAGGTGCTAACGAGCATACATTCTACTATACAAAACGTAATGATTTGAGCTACACAGTTAATTACCTAGAAAAAGGTTCAAATGCAGTATTACACGATGCTAAAACAGTTGATAATAAGACATTCAAAGATGAAATTGCATCAGCTGATGAAGTAATTGACATTACTGGATATGAATATGATAGCTTAACTCCTGAAACATTAACAATTGGTGCTGATTCTGAGAATAATGTAATTAACATTTACTACAAGAAAGCTAAGTGTGATTATACAGTTCACTATTTCTATGATGGTGAAGAAGATGAAACTAAGGTTGTTACA